>ENA-ORTH01000133-ORTH01000133.1-human-gut-metagenome-genome-assembly--contig:-NODE-133-length-91394-cov-4.807957_pt1 | contig 91394 bp, 98 predicted proteins | sample MGYA00241914_ERZ509192 | MGnify/ENA primary metagenome ERZ509192 (study PRJEB26280, sample SAMEA2338826) | human gut metagenome | biome: human gut; feature: human-associated habitat; material: faeces...
GTCTATCTGAATAAACTCCTGCTGTGGGTGCTTGCGGCCGCCGTTGGGCGGCACGTTGCTCACCGTTCCCTCCAGTATCTTCAAAAGCGCCTGCTGAACGCCCTCGCCGCCCACGTCGCGTGTGATGGAGGGGTTTTCGCTTTTGCGTGTGATTTTGTCTATTTCGTCAATGTAAATGATACCCTTCTGCGCGCGTTCCACATCAAAATCAGCCGCCTGAATCAGCTTGAGCAGAATATTCTCCACGTCCTCGCCCACATAGCCTGCTTCCGTCAGCGTGGTGGCATCCGCAATGGCAAACGGTACATTCAGCATCTTTGCCAGCGTCTGGGCCAGCAGCGTCTTGCCCACGCCGGAAGGGCCCAAAAGCAGCACGTTGCTTTTCTGCAGCTCCACATCTGTCTTTTCCGCAGAAAGGATGCGCTTGTAATGATTATAAACAGATACGGCCAGCACGGTCTTTGCGGCGTCCTGTCCAATTACATACTGGTCAAGCCCGGCCTTGATCTGCGCGGGGGTAAGCACATTGATCTGCTCTTCCGCCTTTGCGGGCTGCGCGCGGCGCCTGCCGGCGCGGGGCTTCGGCTGATGCACGTCGATGCCCTCTTCTCCAAGAAGAGAGGCGCACAGCTCAATGCACTCATTACAGATATTCACGCCCGGGCCGATGATCATGCGCTCTACTTCATCCTGCGATTTTCCGCAGAAATTACACAGCAGCGGTTTGTCTTTATTGTTCTGATTTGCCATATCGGTTCCCTTATCGTTGTGTGATCACTTCGTCGATGAGGCCGTAAGCCCTGGCTTCTTCGGCCGTCATATAATTATCGCGCTCGGTATCCTGCTCAATGCGCTCTATCGGCTGGCCCGTGCACGCGGAAAGGATGCCGTTCAGCTTGCTGCGCGTGCGCACAATGTGGTCGGCATGAATCTTGATGTCCGTCGCCTGCCCCTGCAGGCCCACCTGCCCGCCGATAAGCGGCTGATGGATGAGTATCTCGCTGTTCGGCAACGCAAGGCGCTTGCCCTTTGTGCCGGCCGCCAGCAGCACGGACGCCATAGAGGCAGCCATACCCACACAGATGGTGGAAACATCGCACTTGATATAACGCATGGTGTCGTAAATAGCCATGCCGTCGGTAATGGAGCCGCCCGGGCTGTTGATATAAAAGCTGATGTCTTTTTCAGGGTCCTGCCCTTCCAAATACAGAAGCTGCGCTACCACCAGGCTTGCCGTGGTGCTGTTTACGTCCTCGCTCAGCATGACGATGCGGTCGTTCAGAAGGCGGGAAAAAATATCGTAGGACCGCTCTCCCCGCGCTGTCTGTTCAATGACATAGGGCACAAGGCTCATAAGGGAATATCCTCCTTATTTGGTAATGTATGAGATGACCGATACGCCTGCCCAAAGCCTGCGTATCGGTCACCGTTCGACAGACTACTGCCTTTTACTCGCCTTTCTTTTCAGCCTTCTTGGCAGTGATCTCAGCCTTCGATTTAATAAAGTCGATTGCCTTGTTCACGGCAAGGTCTTTCTTCACTTCAGCCACAGGAATGATGCTGCGCACCTTTTCCACTTCCATTTTGTAAGTGTCGGCAATGCGCTTCACTTCATTCTCAAAATCTTCCTCGCTGGCCTCGATGCTTTCTGCTTTAGCAACAGCCTCCAGCGCTAGGCGCATTTTCACCTGCTTCTCAGCCTGTTCCTTGAAGCCCTCGCGGAATTTGGCCTCGTCACCGCCGATATATTTGAGATAATCGGCAAGGCGCAGGCCCTGCTGGCTGAGGCGGTAATCGAAATCGCGCACCATCTCATCAATGCGTGTTTCAATCATCACCGGGGGGATATCACCCTCCAGCGTGGCGACAAGCTGGTCCACCAGAGCGTTCTCCACTTCCAGTTCAGCCTGCTTTTCAGCAGATTCTTCCATATTCTTGCGGATGCTGGCCTTAAACTCATCCAGTGTATCGTATTCTGAAACATCTTTGGCAAATTCATCGTCTGCCGCGGGCAGTTCCTTATACTGCACCTCGTTCAGCTTCACCTTGAACACAGCCGCCTTGCCTGCAAGCTCTTTGGCATGATAATCTTCCGGGAAGGTGACATTCACATCAAACTCTTCACCCGCTTCATGGCCTGCAACCTGCTCTTCAAAACCGGGAATGAACTGACCGGACCCAAGCGTAAGAGAGAAATGCTCGCCCTTGCCGCCGTCAAAGGCCTCGCCGTCTACAAAACCTTCGAAATCAATATCCGTGATGTCGCCGTCCTGCGCCTTGCCCTCGCGCGCCACCAGGCGGGCATTGCGCTCGCGCAGGCGGTCCACCTCGGCATCCACTGCGGCGTCCTCTACAGTATTGGCAGCCTTTTCTGCTTTCAAACCGATGTAATTGCCCACTTTCATTTCGGGCTTCACCGTCACGACCGCTTTCAGTACAACGCCGTCTGCCGTATTCATCGAGACGATATCCACCTCCGGGCGGTCTACCGGTTCAATGCCGCTGGCCTCTACCGCCTTATCGTATTCGGCAGGGAACAAATCGTTCACTGCGGAATACTGGAACACATCCTCACCATACATCTTTTCAATCATATGGCGGGGTGCCTTGCCCTTGCGGAAGCCGGGAATATTGTATTTGCCAGCCTCGCGTTTATACGCCTTGGCAATGGCATCGTTGAACGAAACCGCGTCGATAGAGAACTGCAGCTCGTGCTGATTTTTTTCAAGCTTTTCACTTTTTACGAGATTCATTTCGTTTCCTCCATTAAATGAAACTTACAAATAGAGATTATACCATACAAATCCAAGGATTTCCACACAGAAATCAAATTTTATAAGGGCAAAATTGCATCGCATCTGCGCTGATCAGGCGGTATTCCACCCCTTCCACATTCCCCTGCACGGCCCGGCGGATGGCTGCAGCGTGCAGATGGCCGTAAAAGCATCGTTTCACGCCGTACTGTGCCATTGCATCCAGCATTTCCCGCGCAGCGCCGCCTGCATATATGGGCGGGTAATGCAGCACCGCCACCCGCTCGGCAAGCGGGTAATGCTCCTGCGCATGGGCAAGCGAAGCACGAAGGCGGCCCACCTCCCTTGCATACACCTTACCGCTGTGGGCATCCGGCTGGCCAGCCAGCCAGCCGCGCGTGCCGCACAGCGCGATGTTCTCTTTCTCACACTGGATGCTCTGGTTATGCAGAACAGAAAGTGTGTGAAGGCCGTTCGTCTCAAAAAACTCAGCCATTTTAGAGACTGTAGTCCACCAGTAGTCATGGTTGCCCTTGAGCAGCACCTTTCGGCCCGGAAGCGCTTCCAAAAAGCGGAAATCTGCCAGGGTCTCCTCCAGCTTCATGCCCCAGGAGGTGTCACCCGCAAGCAGCACGGTGTCCTGCGGCGCCACCAGGGCACGCCAGCTTTTTTCAAGCCGCGGCACATAATCCTGCCAGCCCTGAAACACATCCATGGGCTTTTTGCAGCCCAGCGAAAGGTGAAGGTCTCCGATGATAAAAACTGCCATATACTCCCTCGAAATATGCCCCCGCGCCGGGAAATACTAATACCACAAAGGAGGCGAAAGCATGGAAAATGAAAAGATTTTGAAGGGCATCTGCTGTGAAGTGAAAAACTGTGTGCACAACAACGGCAACTGCTGCTGCACAGCAGATTCCATCAAGGTAAAAAACCGCATGGCCGTCCTTGGAGAAGAGACCATGTGCGAGACGTTTGAAGAGCTGTAAAAGCTGCTTTTCGAAGCTTTGAGGCGCCCGCAGGGCGCCTTCTTTTTGCGTTACAGCAGCCTGGCCGCCTGTGCCACGCCATCCTTTTCTATCGCGCCGGCAAAGCGCACAGGCTTGTCCCGCAGGCCCGCCAGGCTCTGTGGTGCATCCAGCCCTGTCAGCGAGACAAGCGCGTGCATGGCTTCGAATTCGCTGTCCGGCACGGCCTGCCCAAGCGCTGCCAAAACCGCCGATGGAAATTTATACGGGCTCGCCGTGCTGAGCACCACGCACGGCACACCGCCGCGCATATTCCGGCAGGCCGCCCCGTAGGCCACTGCCGTGTGCGGGTCCATCAAATAACCGGTACGGCGCCACACGTCCCTCAACGTCTGTGCGGCAGCGTCGTCGTCTGCGCTGGCACAGGCAAAATCCTGCCGGATGCGGCACAGCACAGCCTGCGGCACCTCGTAGCGGCCGGCCTGCGCCAATGTCTGCATCCAGCCGGAAACCCGGCTGCCGTCCTGCGTAATATGATACAAAAGGCGCTCCAGATTCGAGGATACAAGGATATCCATGGAGGGCGACGAGGTCTTGTAAAACGGGCGCTTGGCATCATACACGCCCGTGGAGAGAAACTGTGTGAGCACGTCGTTCCGGTTTGAGGCGCACACCAGACGCCCCACAGGCAGGCCCATCTGCTTTGCATACCAGCCTGCCAGAATATCTCCGAAATTGCCTGTCGGCACGCAAAAATCCACCGCTGCGCCGTCCGGCACCTTCCCTGCCTGCACAAGCTGTGCGTAGCAGTAAAAGTAATAGACAATCTGCGGCACAAGGCGCCCCCAGTTGATAGAGTTCGCGCTGGAAAGGGCGGTTTGACGGACCGCCAGCCACCCGCGCAGCTCTTCGCTGGCAAAGGCGCGCTTCACGCCCGTCTGCGCATCGTCAAAATTGCCGCGTATCGCATATACGGCTACGTTTTCCCCTTCCTGCGTAACCATTTGCAGGCGCTGCACCTCGCTGGTGCCGTGGCTGGGGTAGAACACCGCTATTTTGATGCCCGGCAGCCCGGCAAAGCCTGCCAGCGCCGCTTTGCCGGTGTCGCCGGAGGTGGCCACCAGAATCTCAGTGGTACGGGTGTCGCCCAATATGCGTTTTGCCTCTACCAGCAGCCGGGGCATCAGTTGAAGCGCATAGTCCTTGAAGGCACAGGTAGGGCCGTGCCACAGTTCAAGCGCATAAAGCCCCTCCTCTACCGGGCGGACATATCCGGCCCTGCCGGAAAACCCGGTGCCGTACACCTCCTGCGCGGCGCCAAGCAGAAGCTCCGGCGCATATTCCTCCAAAAACAGGCCCAGCACCTTAGCCGCCGTCTGCGCATAGCTGAGGCCGTATACCTCCTGCGCGCGAAGTGAAGGTATCTCGCACGGCACATACAGCCCTCCATCGGGCGCAATGCCGCGCACGATGGCCTCGGCCGCACCGGCAAGCGGCGCGCTGCCGCGTGTGGAACGGTATTTCACTTTCCAACTCCCCCTTTATGGCCACATGCGCCTGAAAAAGCGTGCGGCATTTTCAAAAAACACACCGTCAAGCAGTGTTTTACTGTAATATTTCAAAAGGGCTTCATACAGCGCGGGCATCCCGGAAATATCACGGATATCCCGCGGCACCTGCGCCCCATCGAAATCCGTTCCAAAGCACAGGGTGTTTTGCGCGCCAAGCTCAAAAAACGCCTCTATGTGGCGGCGGATATCTTCCGCGTCGGCACTGGCGGCATTTTCCGACAGGAATGCGCTGCACAGGTTCAGCCCGATAAGACCGCCGCGGGCTGTCACCTCGCGTATCTGGGCGTCTGTAAGGTTGCGGCAATGGCCGTTCTGGCTGCGCGCATTGGAATGTGTGGCAACCAGCGGGCCGTCCGTCAGGGCGAACACCTCGGCTGTTCCTTCATCGGAAAGATGAGAAATGTCCGGCACGATTCCGTATTCCGGCAGCTTTTTCACTACTTCACGGCCAAATGGTTTCAGCCTTCCGCCTGCAAGGCTGCCATATCCCAGCTCGTTTTCCCCAAACCAGGTAAGCGTCAAAAAGCGCACACCGTCACGCCGAAAAATTTCCAGGCGGGAAATATCTCCCTCCAGCGCCGCGCCGTTCTCTACGCTCAGGATGGCCGCCCGCTGCCCGCAGGCGAAAGCGGCGGAAAGCGCCGCGCCGTCCGCACAGGGCTGCACCTGCTGTGCGCACTGTTTCATTTGGCAAAAGAAAGCATCGCGCTGGCGCTCATAACAGGCAAAGGCTCCCTTTCCGTTTTGATCGTCCGGCACAAAGCAGGCATACACCTGCGCCCACCGGCCAAAGGCCGAAGCCTTCTCCAGGCTGACGTGGCAGCCCGGCGCATCCCGCAGGCTGCCGCCGCTTTGCACAAGCTGCGTTAGAGTATCGCAGTGAAGGTCGAAAAAATCCATTTGCAAGCCCCTTTCTCAGAATGAAAACGCATTTTCGATGCAGCGGAACAAAAAATTCCCTTCCTGCCATATCACTTCCGCCACGTCGAAGCGCATTTCCACTTCCGTGCCCAGCTGCACGGCCACATAGTGCTGGGCGGCCAGCATCACGCGACGCCTTTTGGCGGCCGTCACCGCCTCGCGAGGGGCATACGGGCCGCCGCTGCGCGCCTTCACCTCACAAAATACATAAAGGCCGCCCTTTTGGGCAATCACATCCACCTCTCCCATGCGGGTACGGTAGTTCATTTCCAGCACGGTATAACCGCTTTTTTCATAATACCGCCGGGCCAGCGCCTCGCCCTTCCTGCCGAGCTCTTTTGCGTCCATCAAACATAGCCCCGTTTTTTCAAAAAGCTTTTGCGGTAAAAGGGCTGAACACCATATTGATCCAGCAGTTCGTAATGGCGCTTTGTGGGGTAGCCCTTGTGCACGTCCAATTCATATTGCGGATATTCCTGTGCCAGCCTTCTCATATATCTGTCCCTTGTCACCTTGGCGAGAATAGAGGCGGCTGCAATGCTGGCGCTGGCCGCGTCGCCTTTTACCACGCTTCTTGCAGGCACTTCCAGCTTCGGGCAGCGGTTCCCATCCACAAGCACAAGGCCCGGGCGCCGTGCAAGCCCCTCCACCGCCTGCTTCATGGCAAGCATGGCGGCGTTCAGGATATTTATTTCATCAATCACCTGCGGCCCTACCATCGCCACATTCCAGCACACAGCGCGCGCGCAGATGATATCAAACAATGCCTCGCGCCTTTTTTCCGAAAGCTTTTTGGAATCATTTACGCCTTCGATGATATCGCCTTCACGCAATATGACGGCACCTGCGCACACAGGCCCGCACAGTGGGCCCCGCCCGGCCTCATCCACGCCGCATAGCACACCGCACTCTGTGCGCACCGCCTCATCATATGCAAATAACGCTTCGTTCATGCTTTTTCCGGCCTTTCCAGCGAAACGCGCCCCAGCCTGCTTGCACGGAATTCATCCACCAGCATGATGGCCGCGCGCTCAGTATTCACTGCGCCGCCGCTCATCAGCATCCCGCGCTTTCTGCCCACAGCGCACAGCAGGTCGTACGCATCCAGCGCCATATCATCTTCTTCCAGGCGGTAACGCTCTGCCAGGCGCTGGGGGTACATGCGCCGCAGCTGCGCCAGCAGGTTCATGGCGAGCGTCTCAATGTCCAGTATCTCGTCGCGGATGGCACCGATGAATGCAAGGTTTGCAGCCACTTCGTCCGACTCGAATTTTTTCCACAAAACGCCCGGCATGTCCAACAGGTCATATTCCCCGGCGCTCACCCATTGCTTGCCGCGCGTGACGCCCGGCTTATCCGCCGCCCTTGCGCGGGCGCTGCCCGTAAAGCTGTTGATAAAAGTGGATTTTCCCACATTGGGAATACCCACCACCATTGCGCGGGTGCGCGCACCGGCCATGCCCCGCTGGGCGCGTTTTTCCAAAAGCGCCGAAAGCTCTGCTGAAATGGCGGCCTTTACTTCCCGCATGCCGGTGCGCTGCTTGCTGGACAGCACAAGGCACCCATCGCCTTTGGCCTTGAAATATGCTTTCCAGAGCGCGGTGACGGCCTCATCCGCAAGATCCGCCTTGTTCAGCAGATACAGGTGCGGCTTACCCTGTGTGGCCTTTTCCAGTTCCGGGTTCAGGCTGGAGCGTGGGATGCGCGCGTCCAGAAGCTGCAGCACCACGTCGACATTTTTTCTGTTTTCTGAAATCAGGCGCAGTGTCCGGGCCATATGCCCCGGAAACCACTGGATTTGCCTGTGGTTGATATTTTCGCTCATGTTACCTTCCCCATTTGAGAAAACGGTGTCAGCCGCCAAAGCACTTTGCCCAAAAGGTCTCTTTCGTCAATGCAGCCTATCTCGCTGGAACGGCTGTCCTTCGAACCGTTGCGGTTGTCGCCCAGCAGAAACACGCTGCCCTGCGGCACCGTCACGGGAAACTGGATATCATAAGAAAGCGTAGTAGGGCCCAGCACATGGGGTTCGTCCAGCGCCTGACCATTGCGGTACACCACACCCGCCTCAAAGTCGATATCGATTACATCACCGCCTACACCCACCACGCGCTTCACCAGCATATCGCCATAGCGGGAATAAGAATCCACCACCACAACATCCCCGTACTGCGGGCGATAAAAGGCGCTTTGCACAGCCACACGCTGGCCGGAAAGCAGTGTTGGCTCCATGGAATGGCCGTCTACCGTGACGATGCGCACAACAAACATAAAGCACAGCACGATGACTGCAAGGCCAAACACAGCTGCGTCATACCATTCGAACCACTCCGGGTTATGCTTTTCGCGCGCAGCATCCATTCCGTGCGCCCCCTTTCCGGCAGAATACGGAAAAAAGGGAGAATGCAACCATTCTCCCTTTCTTTCGATAGCCACAAATCACAGCTGCTCTTTGACCTTGGCAGCCTTGCCTGTGCGGTTGCGCAGGTAGAACAGCTTCGCGCGGCGCACTTTGCCCTTGCGCACCACTTCTACCTTTTCCACAAACGGGGAATTCACGGGGAACACACGCTCTACGCCAACTCCGTAAGAAGAACGGCGCACGGTAAACGTCTCCTGAATGCCGCCGTGACGCTTCGCAATCACAGTGCCCTCAAAGGCCTGAATGCGCTCGCGCTCGCCTTCCTTAATGCGCACAGAAACGCGCACAGTATCGCCCACGTTGAATGCAGGCCGGTTCTCTTTGATCATGCCTTCGGTCATCAGTTTCATTGCGTCCATTGTTTTTCCTCCATGTTTTGAGAGACATTCATGCCCGGAACACCGGCAGAGGACTGTCCGTTTAATGATGATACATTAACCCCGCTGTTGGCACAGCGGCATAACGCTAAAATATAATACCACAAAAGAATGTGCAATGCAAGGAAAATCAGCAGAAAATTTCCCCTTCTTGTGTTTTCAGCGCCACGCGCAGGATACGCGGGGCCTCCGGGGGCAGACCCGTCCCTTTTTCTAGGAAGTCCAGCAGTAAAGCGGGGTTCACTGTAAGCGTGTTGCCCGCCGGCAGTTCTGCCGGGACAGACACCGTCTCACCTGTTTCCACAAGTTCCAGGGCCGGGAGATACTGCTTGAGATCCATCTGCTTCATTTTCCCTTTTTTGCCCTTCTTTTCCACCAGCGCCTGCGAGAGGGCATTGTACGCCTGCACGGCATGCCGCACGTCCTGCCGCATCTGCGCCGGGTACTGTATCTCATATACGGCGCTGGCAATTTGGGTGGGGGCCATCCCTGCGGGTTCCAGCTTCACCGCGCGCACCCCCTCCGGCAGGCAGGCCTGCAGGGCCGCACGCGCCTGTTCCCAGTCACTGGGCAGAGGTTCCATCTTGCAGTCCAGCGATTCCACAAGGCTCTCCTGCCCAAGGGCAAGCGGCGCGGCAAAGGTCATATAGATATGCGGGTTAAAGCCCTGTGTATACCACACGGGCAGGCCCGAACGCTTCAGCGCGCGCTGCATCACGCGCTGAAGGTCCAAAAGCGAGATATAGGACGCTTCGCCTGTCTTTGTGAACCATACCCTAACGGTAGTCAAAGCAAGCCCTCCCCAGAAGGTTGTTTGCGCCGCAGCCTGCGCACGAACGGTTGCACGGCTGTGTGGTGCGCGCCTGCATCGCCTTCTCATACTCACGGATAAGATACTGTTTTGTGACGCCGTAATCCAGATGGTCCCAGGGCAGCGTCTCATCTGCAGAGAGTACACGGTTGGCATAGAAGGCGGGGTCTACGCCCATGTCTCGGAATACCTGCATCCATGTATCGAAATGGAAATGTTCTTCCCAGCTGTCAAAATAACAGCCGCGGCGGAACGCCTCCAGCAGCACGGCGCCAAGGCGTCTGTCGCCTTTGGCAAACACTGCCTCCAGAAAGCTGGTGCGGCTGTCGTGGTAGCTGACGCTGATTTTTCTGCTTTTTACACTGTGCAGAAGGTGCTGCTGCTTCTCCCTCAGGGCCTCCTGCGTATCCTGCGGCACGAACTCGAACGGCGTGTGCGGCTTTGGCACAAAGCATGCCACGCTGATAGACACCTGCACGCTTTTGCCCTTCGGGCGGTTTGGGTTTTGATAAAACAATTCTACAACGCGCTGCGCCGTTTGGGCAATGCCCTCGATGTCCTCCAGTGTTTCAGTGGGCAGGCCCATCATGAAATACAGCTTTACGGAGGTATAGCCCGCATCGAAAGCAAGGGTACAGGTTTTTTCTATCTCCTCCATAGTGACGTTCTTATTGATAACGTCGCGCAGGCGCTGCGTGCCGGCCTCCGGCGCAAAGGTGAGGCCGCTTTTGCGCACGCGGGAGGTTTTTTCTACCAGAGACTGCGAAAAGTTATCAATGCGCAGGCTGGGCAGAGACATGCTCACATGCTCTTTACCCGTCCATTCCAGCATGTCGTCCAGCAGTTCTTCCAACTGGCCGTGGTCGCTTGTGGAAAGGCTTGTAAGCGAAATTTCGTCATAGCCCGTGTTCTCGCACAGCATGCGGCCCGCCTCGCTGAGCATGCCCGCCTCACGCTGGCGCATGGGCCTGTACAGAAAGCCCGCCTGGCAGAAGCGGCAGCCGCGCACGCAGCCGCGCAACACCTCGATCTGTGCGCGGTCGTGTACGGCGCCTATCATCGGCACCACAAAATTGCGCGGAAGCGGCTGTGCGTTCATATCCGGCAGAATAGCCTTCGTCACCACGGCTGGCGCACCGCATCGCGGCTCTACCTTCTGCACGCGTCCGTCCGGGAAATAGGAAACATCGTACAGCGAAGGCACATACACGCCCGGTATCTGCGCCAGCTTCACCAGAATGTCATGCTTGGAAAGGCCTGCCTTCCGCCCTGCCAGAATGGTGTCGCATACGTCCGGAAGCTGCACCTCCCCCTCACCCAGCATGAACAGGTCAAAAAAATCGGCCAGCGGCTCGGCGTTGCAGGCACAGGGGCCGCCCGCCACCACAAAGGGGGCCGCCTCGCCGCGCTGGCTGGCCAGAAGCGGGATGCCGCCAAGCTGCAGCATGGCAAGGATGTTCGTATACGAAAGCTCATACTGCAGAGTAAAACCCACCACATCAAACGCTGAAAGAGGGTCTTTGCTCTCCAACGCATACAAAGGGACACCCTGCTGCTCCATCTCCGCTTTCATGTCCACCCACGGCATGAAAACGCGCTCGCACCAGAACTCCCCGCGGTCATTCAATATCTCGTACAAAATCTTCATGCCCAAAAAGGACATGCCCACCTCATAGGTGTCCGGGAAGCAGAAGGCAAAGCGCAGCTGCACGTCCTTTTTATCCTTGTACACACAACCCGGCTCCCCGCCGGTATAGCGCGCAGGCTTCTGCACCTTCAGAAGTATTTTTCTCAGCTCATTCAAATCCGGCATGTATGCAACCTCTTCATTATGCCCCACAGGCAGATGATACTGGTTTATTATATCAGGCCGGCCGCGATTCTGCAACCGGGTGCCGGCACGCAAAAAAGCGGGCAGCCCGGCCTGCATGGCGGCCGCCGCCTTCTTTGGGTACAGCTATGTCCTGCGCCTGTGAAAAGGGCAGGCTGATATGAGAGGGAGCGCCTATGCCCTCCGCATGTGCGGGAAATCATATATCCGCCCGCCGCAGCGGATGTCCGCATTCTAACCGTCAAAAGGCATTTTGTGCTGGTCACAGCCCGTAAACACAAAACCAGCGCCGGCCGTCTCCTGAACGGATGTCTGCCGGAGAGCGACATCTGTACCGCAGCGTCCAAAGGATATAGGCGCCGGCTTTGCCCTTTCATCTCGTCCATTATCCGTCTCCGGCTCACGTGCGCCTGCGGCCCGCCTGCTGCAGCAAAAGATAGCAAGGCGCCAGCGCTGCCGCACAGCGCGCCTCAAAGGGCAGCGGCGCCAGCAGCGCCACCAGGCCGGTAAGCATCAAAAAAACACCCAGGCCGGCGCGCTGAAGACGTTCCAGCACAGGCAGACCGCGCGCGGGCACCAGCAGAGCCAGCAGACGTGCGCCGTCCAGCACGCCGAACGGCAGGCAGTTGTAAAGGCCCATACATAGATGAACGGCGGCAAAAAAATACAGCCCGTAGCTGGCCTTGTGCCACGCTGAAAGGAACATGCCCGCAGCCGCCAGAAAATTGACAAGCGGGCCGGCGCATATCACGGCGGCCTCCTGCCTTCGGGTGAGCAGCTTATCCGTGCGCAGGCTGATACCGCCAAGCGAGGGAGCAAGCCGGGGCAGGCTGCGTGCACACAGCGTATAAACAAGGATATGGCCCGCCTCGTGCATCACACTTGCCGCCAGCGCCATCCGCAAAAAACCCATTGGGTCGAACAGAAGCCCGGCAGAGAGGGCCGCCAAAAGCAAGACACCGTTTGCCCCATCATTCTGTTTCATGAATAAGAGAGTGCAGCAGAGGGGTCATAGCGCACGCCGTTATAAACAAGCTCGAAATGCAGGTGTGCGCCGGTGGACATGCCCGTGGAGCCCGCACTGGCTATCACCTGCCCCTGCTCCACGCTTTCCCCCGCACGCACGAACCCGCAGGAAAGATGCTGGTACAGCGTTTGCACCCCGTTTGCATGGCGCACCATAATGTAGCTGCCGCGTATTCGGTTGAAGCCTGCCTGCACCACCTGCCCGGCCAGAGCACAGTGCACAGGTGTACCTTCCGCGACGGCGATATCCAGCCCGGCGTGGAAATCCTCCTGCCCGTTCACAGGGTTATCGCGGTAGCCATATCCGGAGGTGAGCGTTCCCTGCACTGGGCTGTAAAGCGGCTGTTCGGGCACATAGGTCTCAAGGGAAAATCCCTCCGGCGGGTCATCTGCCTGTTTTGCCGGCAAATAGCCGCCCTGCGCAGAAGCGGGCGCCGGTGTACTCTGTGCCGCTCCGTCCAGGCGCGCCATCACCGCGCGGGCACTTTCGCGCAAGCCTTCCACCATGCCGGCTGCAAAATGTGCAAATGTATTTTCCTGTGAAAAATCCACTCCCTGTGACAGCATCCCATCCACGGCTTGTGAAAGCTGAGGAAAAAAAACTGCGTCCATGCTTTTCGCCAAAACAGCAAATGCCACCGCCGCCACACACAGCAGAAGCTGAACAAAAAGCAGAGGCTCCTGTGGCTTTCCACCCGGCAGCCCTCTTTTACCATTTTCTTTTTGGGGCTTCAGTATTGTTTGTGCTTCCGCCTGCTTTTCCCACATCTTCGCCACTTCCTTTTCAGGTTCTGTCCGGCAACGGCACGCCGGAAACATCTGAATCAGTATATGACACTGTGCTTTTAAGCAGAACAAGGCCGGGGCACCGACAGCGAAACGCTGTCAGAGACCCGACCCATGTATTTCCATGCTCCAGCTTTTGAAGATCTGTGCGGGCGGCGCAGCCGCTTTTCAGGCGTTCAACGCCGCCACAAGGCAGACAGCACGTCAAGCATCCCGACCTTTTTCTTTTTCTGGGGCCTTTCCTTCCGCTTTGTCTTGCGTGCGCCGGGCACTGCCAGCTTTTTATCCGCCGGGCGGCCCGGCTGAGGGGCGGCTGGCCACGCATGCTCAAGCATTGCATACATGCCCAGTTGGCTGTCGATGCGCGGCTGGCCCTCCTTTGGCTTCACCTTGGCATATGACCCGTCGGAGCGCATTTCATGTGCATTCACATTGTCAGAAAGCTGCATGGCCAGCATATCCAGCAGTTCTTTTTTGATGGCCGTGTCCCGGATGCGCACGCCCACCTCCACACGGCGCTCGGTGTTACGGGTGAGGAAATCGCCCGAGGCGATATATACCCTTGTGTCCGCGCCGCAGCCGAACACATACACGCGCTCATGTTCCAGATACCGCCCCACGATGCTGCGCACCGTCACATGCTCGGTAAGCCCGGGCACGCCCGCCTTGACACAGCAGATACCGCGCACAATCATGCGCACACGAATGCCCGCACAAGAAGCCGCCGATATCCGCTCGATGATATCCTTGTCGCTCACTGAATTGCACTTCAGCCAGATGCGTGCAGGGCGGCCATTGTGCGCAGCTTCTATCTCGCGGTCCATTTCTTTCAAAAGCACGCTTTTGAAGCACAGCGGGGCTACCAGCAACTCGCCGGTGTTGTCAGTCAGGCGCTCCACGGCAAGGTTATTGAAAACCGCGGCAAGCTCAGCACCTATCTCCTGGTCCGCTGTAATGAAAGAAAGATCCGTATACTGTTCAGATGTCTTTTCATTATAATTTCCTGTGCCTATCTGGGAAATATATTCTATTTTCCCCTCCCGCTTGCGGGTAATAAGCGTAAGCTTGGAATGCACCTTGTAATCTTCAAAGCCATAGATTACAGTGCAGCCCGCTTCTTCCAGCTGCTTGGAATAATCAATGTTGCTTTGCTCGTCAAAGCGGGCGCGCAGTTCCACGATGGCAACTACTTCTTTACCGTGCTCTGCGGCGCTGATGAGGGCCTCAATGATTTTGGATTCATGCGCCATGCGGTACAGCGTCATCTTAATGGAGATGACAGACGGGTCACACGCGGCCTGATGCAGCATACCCACAAAGGGACGAATGCTTTGATAAGGGTAAGACAGCAGTACATCGCTGCGCCTCACTGCCTGTGCCAGAGAAAAGCCCGTCGGGGGCAGCATAGGGCGCTTGGGCGGGTAAAACAGCGATACGTCATTCTCAGCGGCCAGCTTGGCCGACAGCTTGAACGCCACAGAAAGGCCCAGCGGGGCTGTTTGGAAAAACACCTGTTTTTCCGGCAGCAGCAGCTTTTCCCGAAGATAACTCACGATTTCCTGCGGGGCCTTTGCTGTCACCTGCAGACGGACAGCCGCCAGCTTGCGGCGCTTTTTCAAAAGCTCGCTCATGATTTCGCGGTAATCCACATCATGATCGAACATGCCCTCATCTGCCGTGATGTCGGCATTGCGCGTCACACGGAACACACAGCGCGCAGAAACACGCACCTTGCCAAACACAAGCTCTGCAAAATGCAGCACCATCTCATCTGTCAGCGCAAATTCCACACCGCCCTTTTCCCCGGGAATGAACACCACCTCCTGAAACTGGCTTGTCAGCGGCACAAGCCCGAACGATGCGGCGGCCCCCTCTTTTTCGTGTAGCATGGCGCCCACATAGCTTTCCCCGCCGCGCAAAAACGGAAACGGGTGCCTGCGGTCGATAATCTGCGGAGACAGCACGGGAAATATCTCACGCAAAAAATATCTCTTCCAGAAGTGCTCCTGCTTTTTGGAAAGTTTTTCAAAATTCACCTTTTGCAGGCCGTGCCGGGCGATATTTTCATAAAGCTTTGCGATAATTTTATCACAGTGCGCTTGAAGCTCGCGCACTACTGGCATGATGGCATCTATCTGCTGGGCCGGTGTCATACCTGTTTTGTTTTCTTTTGCCGTCACTTTCAAAAGTGTGCGGTCATACAGAGAACCCACACGCACCATAAAGAATTCGTCTAAATTACTACCGTAAATGCCTGCGAATTTCAGCTGTTCGCCCAGCGGCACAGCTTTGTCCTTGGCGAGGTTTAGTACGCGCCGGTTAAACGCAAGCCAGCTTAGCTCGCGGTTGATATACATTTCCTCCGTATTTTTTTCTTCCATAACAGGCACACGCTCCTTTTTTACTGCACACCCGGCTTAGGCGGCAGGGCCACGGCCACCTCTTTGGCAGCCTGCACGGTTTCATCTGAAATTCCATTTATAAGAGCAAGCTCTTCTACGCTTGCAAACGGCCCGTGTGCCGCGCGGTATTCTATGATGCGCTGCGCCTTCACGGGCCCAATGCCGTCTATCAGCTCCAGCTCGGCTGCGCTTGCGGTATTGATATCAAGGTGTTCGTCTGTGCGGTAAAAATACGCCTCTGGTGTGACGGGCCGGATGTTCTGATACAGGGGCGGAAGCTCTGCCGCCAGCACAGCAAAAACCACCAGCGCCAGTGCACCGCAAAAAACAGCATACCACCCCGGCAGGGCGAACCGGCGCAAAAATTCACGCATCTGCCTTTGCCTCTCCATACTGATCTATCAGGCGATACAGCACCTGCGCCACTCCGCCGTCCATGCAGCTTCCCGTCACTTCGTCGGCTTCTACCTGCACCTCCTTCGGAGCATTCTCCATCGCTATGGAATGGCCCGCAGCGTGCATCAGCTCAATATCATTGTAATAATCGCCAATAGCCACGGAATTGGCGGGCGGGATGTTCAGATATTCACAAAGAGTCTTCAGCGCGTTTCCCTTCGAAGCCCCCTGCGGCATAATTTCAAAATACATGTCGTTCGTCGAGACGAAATAGATGTCCGGATATTCTGTTTCAGAAGCCCAAGAGGCAATTGCACGCATTTGTTCCGGCGGCCCGGCAAACAGAACCTTGTTCCACTCTTGCCGGATGTCGGCCAGCGGGCACAGAAGATAGATGAGCCGTTCCTGCACCGTGTGCATATGGGTGAACTCGTTTGCCTGCACGACATTGACGGCGCCGTCCGCCGTCATTACCTCAATGCCTACGCCTGGGAAATTCTGCTGCACCTCGCGCAGAGCCGCCAGGGCAGCCTCCTTATTCAGAGTGATGTTCTGGATATACTGCTCCTTGGCAAAATCATAAATAACCGCCCCGCCCAGTGCAATCACCGGGGCACTGATGGCAACATCGCCCAAGTAGCGCCGGACAGATTCCAGCGTACGCCCTGTGGCAACCGTAAACCTGCCGCCCAACGAAGAAAAGAGCTGTATGGTAGCCCTGTTCACCTCGGGAAGGCCCTCCACTGCATTGAGCAGTGTGTTGTCGATATCGCTTACCACCAGCAGTTCATCTAACGTCCCAATCATCCCTGCACATCCCTCTTTATGACTTTATGACCATTCTTGAGCGAGCTCCTGCAAAAAGCTTTGGAAATACGCGGGCAAGCCGCTTGTGAATTCCATATATACCCCGCTGCACGGGTGCACAAAGCCAAGCGTACCTGCGTGCAGGCACTGCCCCTGAAGCTTTGTGATGCAGGCCCGCGGGCCATATACCGAATCACCGGCCAACGGGTGGCCAATGCTTGCCATATGCACGCGTATCTGGTGTGTGCGCCCCGTTTTCAGGCGTGCAGAAATGTGGGTAAAGCCGGAAAAACGCTGCTCGACATGATAAGAAGTGTATGCATACTTTCCGTTCTTCGCCACTACGGCCATCTTTTTGCGGTCCTTCGGGCTGCGGCCTATCAGGCCCTCCACAGCGCCGTCATCCTCAGAAAAGCCGCCGTACACCACCGCCTGATACACACGGGTGATGCTGTGTACGGCAAACTGCTCGCAGAGGCCCACATGGGCCTCGTTGGTTTTTGCCGCCACCAAGAGGCCGCTGGTATCCTTGTCGATGCGGTGAACGATGCCCGGCCTCTCTTCCCCATTGATGCCGGAAAGCTGCCCGCAGCAATGGTGCAGAAGGGCATTCACCAGTGTGCCATCCGGGTTGCCTGCGGCCGGGTGCACCACCATCCCCTTCGGCTTGTTTACCACAATGATGTCGGCGTCCTCGTATACAACATCCAGTGGGATGGGCTGCGCCTCCACGGTGGCAGGCCTTGCCTGCGGCACATCGAGGAGGAATACATCCCCTGCTTTCACTTTCAGGCTTTTGACAGCCGGGCTGCCGTTGCACTGCACAAGGCCGCCGGCAAAAAGCTGCTGCAAAAAACTGCGCGTCATGTCCGGAAAAGCCGCGCTTAGCACTGCATCTGCTCTGTGCCGGGCGTCCTGTTCCCCTGCCAGATATTCAAGCACCGCCATTGGCCTGCCCCTTTTTGTTTTTGCGCTCTGCCAGCAGCACAGCCAGTACCCACAGGGCACCGCCTATGCATACAAAGCAATCGGCCACATTGAATACAGCGAAATCAATGAATGTCGTGGCAAAGAAATCTATCACCCGTCCAGCCGTCACGCGGTCGATAAGGTTGCCAAGCCCGCCTGCAATAATAAGGCACACGGCCACACGCTCGGTGCGCGCCTGCGGCCTTTTGAAAAAAAGATACCACACCAGTGCGGCCAGGGTGATGCCCGTCACCACAATGAGCAGCGTCTGCCTGCCGCTCAGCATGCTGAACGCCATGCCGTCGTTTTCCACATAGCGAAGTTCCATAATGCCAGGCAGAAACGGGGCGGTACCTACCGGAGCCAGATAGGAAGCCGCCAGATACTTGGTGAGCTGGTCTGCCCCCACCAGTAAAAGAATCAAAATGGCATAAACGAGCAATCTCATATCTCCTTTTTGGGATGGAATGGAAGAATAGCGGCGTCTTTTGCAAAGCGCCGCTATCTATGGATATCAGTCTTCAAATGTGATGCCCTTATAACTGCCGAACATCGCATCGCCCGAATGTGCCGGTGCGTCCGAATGGTCTTCGTCATAATCGTACATCGGCGCCTGCCCGGCAGATGTGCCGGCCCCTTCTTCCTTTTTGGCCCTGGGCTTGCCCGGCTGCTTTTTATCCGCCTTCGGCGCAGCGGGCTTCTGCTCGGCGGCGGGCTGTTTCGTCTCTAGCTTCTGCACAGGCTTCAATGTTTCTTCACCCGGCACATTTGTCAAAGAGGCAATATGCTGGCGGTACAGCTCCAGAACTGTATTCTTGAACTGTGCCACTTCCTTTTTCAGACGCTCCAATTCTGCCTGCGAAGCCGCCACGCTCGCCTCCGCCTCGTTTTTCAGCTGGCTCGCCTTGCTGTTCGCATCATAAATAATGGTCTCCGCCTTCTGACGAGCCTCATGTATCACGCTTTCCCCCATGCGCTGTGCGTTCAACAATGCGGTTTTCAGCGTTTCCTCATCATCGCGGTATTGATCCACTTTCTCTGCCAGAATAAACATCTTCTGCTCGGCGTCTTCCTTTTCCTCCTGAACCTTATCCAGTTCAGCCGCCACACGCGCCAGAAACTCATCCACTTCCTCCGGGCGGTAGCCGCGCATCGTTCGGTCGAACGCTACGTTCCTGATCTCGTCAGAATTCATCGAGATTGCCCCCATTCAATATTGAAAATAGGACACGATCGTCCTTCCCTTACGGCTTTTTCCGCCCACTTCACACAGCTTGTATTTGCCATGTCCTCGCACGCTGAAAATGTCATTTTCAAACACCTCTGCATGCGCACTTTGCATGGGTACATGGTTGACGGATACAGCGCCGCTGCGCACGCACTGCACAGCCTGCGTGCGGCTTACCTGCAGCATGGCAGCAAGCACCGCATCCAGCCGCAGCGACGCCACACTTGCTGTGCGCATCTGCCGCTGAGGCTGTGCAGCGGCCCCGTCAGGCGCACTGCACAACGCCGTATGCACGCTGAAGCGCCCCACCTCGTGCAGCGCCTCTAACGCAAGGCTGGCGGCAACAGGTACCAGAAAGGCACACACGCCGCTATCCACCGGCACAATATCCCCGATACACGCGCGCTCAATGCCAAGGCCCAGCAAAGCGCCCAAATAATCCCGGTGTTCCAGCGCGGCATCCGCGGGGTACGGCGTTATCTGAACGCACTGGATGCCGGCTGTGTCTCGCGCCTTCTGAACACCAATGCAAAGCAGCCTACGCTCTGCACCGTCATAACCACCCCAAAAAAAATATGAGGTGTGTGTCCGGGCAAGCGCCGCTGCGGCAAGCGCCTGCTCACGGTCTGACAAAAAACGCGTACAGCGCACCCCGCCGCCTTCCGCTGCCCAAGCCATGTCCACGATACGGCGGACAAAATGGCGCTCTTCCTCATTGACCGGCGGGATATAGCCGCGCGTGCGGCGCGCCTCAGAAGAAGACGCCGCTGCTTTCCAGTTCATCCAGCAAATCACCCATGATATCGACATTGTATGGCGTAATAATAAATGTGCTGGCTGCCACACGTTTGATCTGGCCGTTATTTGCGTATGCCACGCCGGAGAGGAAGTCAATCAGCCTGCGGGCAATATCCTTGCTGGTAGACTCCAAATTCAGCACCACAGTGCGCTTGGCATTCAGGTGATCTGCCACTGCGCTGGCATCTTCAAAATGCTCCGGCTTCACCAGAACCACCTGCAGCTGCATGGTAGAGTTTATGTTTACCACTTTATTGCGCTTGGGGCTGGGCTCTTCTCCGGCGGCATAGTCGTCCTGCGGTGCATCATCATAATTTTCTTCCATGGGATAATCCGCATCTTCCGCGTAATCTTCGTTGTTTCCCATCATTTCCTTAAATTTGTTGATGAAGCTCATGTTCCCTTACTCCTTCTCGATCTATGGAAGCCGCGCATCACCGCCTGGTGCAGATGCGCACACTGCCGGAATCTTAATGCTTACATTATCCTAGGTTTTGGCTGAAATGTCAATAAAGCCTTGTAAATTTCAGCGCGGCGCACAAAATTCAAAGCAATTTTCCATTGTAGAGGCCGGTTCCCTCTACAATTACTTCGTCATACATTTCCAACTCATTCTCATCTTTGATATACTCCGGCGAAATGAGAGTATTTTCACCATCTGTCCAAAGCACCGTAACGGGTTTCTGATGCACCATATTGCCCAGCTTCGTATACACGTATGTCTTTCCATTCACCGTATGGCAGGCCCTGGTGGGGATGCGCAGGCCCATGTATGTCCTGAGTGCTATTACAGCCTGCTCCCTTTCAAGGGCCACTGTTTCGCTGTTGATATAGTCGCACAACAACTCCACTTTGGCAATACCCGCTTCTTCATCCAGCTGTATGCTCACTATGCTGGCGGGCACGCTCTCCTGCGAAACCTTTGGAAAACTTACTGTGACATCCGTCCCTTCGGAAAATTTTTCCGCCTGCTCTGCATCCACCAGGGCAAAGAAACGCCAGCGGTAATCTGAAATGATTTTTCCCGCACAGTTTTCCGGGTTTTCCTGTACCGGCTGTTGCAATGCTTCTTGCAGCTGCACGGGCGTCATTTCCGCCAGCTGTTCCGGGGTAAAAAGCGCGGCCGTGCTCTCCTGTGAAGAGACAAAATACCCCGTGCCGGGGGCAGTGATCACTGTACCGGCGGCGCCGTTCAGCGCATCACGGCGCGCAGTGAGCTCTGAGATACGGGCAGAGTAATCCTCCATCTCTCCCATGCTGACACGCAATTTGTCCTGCGCAAGCTGGATGTTGTTCTGCGCCGCTTCCAGCGAAGAAAAATCACCCGAGTCCAATGCGTCCAGCGCATCGTACACGCCCGTCTGCACCTGTTTTTCCAGCAGGGACGCATCGCCCGCGCTGCCTGTGGCCTGTGCTTTCGTCAAAAGCTCTATCTCCTGCGAAAGGGCGGTGTACCGTTTATACTCTGCCGCATCCGCCTCGCTGGCAAACAGCCGCGCTACGCCGATACCCTCGCTGACGCGCTCGCCATTCCGCGCAATATAAGAGAGCACGCCGCTGCCCTCATAGGTGATGCTCTGCTCTGTCATGCCAAGAAAGCCTTCACACACCACGCTCTCTGCCATAGTGTCCAGCACTGCCGTCTGTGTGAGCAGAGCGGACGAACGGCCCGCAATGGTGGCCAGCTGCACGGCAACATACACTGCCGGCACAAGCAGCAATAGGCCGACCAGCAACTTTGTGCCTGTTCTTTTCGGTTTTCCGAAAGGAGCTCGTGCCACTGTACGGCCACCTCACTTATCTGCAAAATTCCTGCCAGGCCTGCCATGCCTGCTCTGCCGCTTTTTCCCCCGCCGGCAGCCAAACCACCCCCGGCATATGCCGGAACCAGGTGAGCTGACGCTTGGCATAATGCCGCGAGGCCTGCTTCAGCGCCGCCACGCACTGGGCCAGCGGCGCCACGTTTTCAAAATAGGGAAAAAACTCCTTATAGCCGATGGCCTGCGCGGCGCCAGGCCAGCATGCTCTGTGCAGATATACGCTTTCCGCCTCTGCCAGAAGGCCCCGTTCCAGCATAGCGTCCACCCGCGCGTCAATGCGGGCATAAAGCTGCGCGCGGTCTGTAATATCCAGCGCCAGGATAAGCGGGTCGTACGGCGTTTTCTCCGGCTTCGAAGCGGCCGCGCGCTGGGCCGCCGTCTGGCCGGTCGCCTCATACAGCTCCAGTGCGCGCAGAAGGCGCGTGTGGTTGTTGGGATGAACGGCTGCAGCGCCCTGCGGGTCCAGCCTGCAAAGGCGCTCGTACAAGGCGGCCGGGCCCATTTGGGTCAGCTCCTTCTGCAGGCGGCTGCGCACAGTGCCGTTGCCCGGCTGGCTGGCAAACACTGTGCCCTCCAGAAAGCTGCGCAGATACAGCCCTGTACCGCCGCACAAAACAGGAAGCCTGCCGCGCGCCACGATGTCCTGCACGGCCCGCCCTGCCGCAGCGGCATAGTCTGCGGCGGAAAAAGGCATATCCGGCTCCAGCACGCCAATGAGATGGTGCGGCACGCCTTGCATTTCTTCTGTGGATGGCGCGGCCGTGCCGATATGCAGGCCCTTATATACCTGCATGGAATCGGCCGAGACCACTTCACCGTCAAGCTGCTTTGCGAGCTCTGCCGCCAGGGCGGTCTTTCCGCTGGCGGTAGGGCCGCAGATGCATAAAATCTTAACCTTGCCTGCCAAACTGTTTTTCCAACTCCTTCTGCGGCACTTCCAGCACCACCGGCCTGCCGTGCGGGCAGAACGGCGGTATCTTTCCATCCAGCACATCCTGTGCAAGTTGCACAAGCTGCTGCACCGGCGTTTTGTCGCCCGCCTTCATGGCGGCGCGGCATGAGATAGAGTGCATCACCCACTGTGCTTTTTCACTGCGCGCCTGGCGCGGGTCTGCCGCAAGGCCGCCCGCAAGCTCTACTACAAGGTCTTCGGCATTTTCCGCCTCCACATCTGCGGGAATGGTGCGCACCACAACGCTGGTGCCGCCGAAATCCTCCACCTCCAGGCCGCTGCGGCCAAGAAGCTCTGCATTCTGTAACAGCACCTCCTTCTCCTCGGCAGAGAGGCGCACTGTCACCGGTGCCAGAAGCATCTGCCCTGGCGTGGTCTCGTCCAAGCCGGCCACAAGCTTTTCATAGATGGCACGCTCGTGTGCCGCATGCTTATCAATCAGGCAAAGGGTGCTGCCGCGCTCGGCCACAATATAGGTTCGGAACACCTCCCCCACCACGCGAAGCGGCTCACCTGTCTGCTGTGCGCCGGGCAGCGCCGTCTGTTCTGGCGCAGATTCTTCCGGCAGGGCGGAAGAGACCGGCGCTTCATGCGCGGCCTGCACCGGCTGTGCATCCTCCGGCATAATATCAATGCTGTGCTGGCGCACAGCGGGCATTTCAACCTGTCTGCGCCCATAAGGCACGGGCGGCGCGCTGGCAAGCGACGAGAGCATTTCGCCGTAAGCGCGCACCCCGCCGTGCGCCGGCGCTTCACCCCGAAATGCACTTTGCCGCGCTGCCACAGGCACAACCGGCGCAGGCCGGTGCGCGGACGGCTGGGGCGACACATTTCCCTCCGGCTGCGGCCAGGCATAGGCCTCCTGCCCGACCGCATCCCCTTCCTCACCGCTGCCGAACGCAAACATCTGGTGGGAAGCGTCTTTCTGCATCAACGCGCTTTTCACCGCAGAATAAACGGCATCAAAAGCATCCTTTTCCCGTGCAAAGCGAACTTCCGTTTTGGCCGGATGCACGTTCACATCCACAAGCTGCGCCGGCATGGAGAGCGAAAGCACGCACCCGGGGAATTTGCCCTGCATCAGGGTACCCTTGTAGGCAGCTTCCAGCGCGGCCATCATGGTGCGGTTTTTCACAAAGCGCCCGTTTACAAAAAAGAACTGCATGGCACGCGAGGCACGGCATGCCCGGGGCGGCGTGATGAGGCCTGCAGCGCGGTAGGGGCCCGCGCCGCCGTCCACTTCCAGAAGGTCTTTTGAGAATTCGCGCCCCAGCACGGCATAAGCCGCGCCAAGCAACTGGCCGTCGCCGGGTGTTTGAAACTGCACACGCCCCTCGCGCACAAAGCGGAATGCCACCTCCGGATGGGCAAGCGCCAGCTCGCTCACAACGTCTGAAACATAGTTTCCCTCGCTTGTGTCCTTCTTCAGGAACTTCATGCGCGCAGGGGTATTGTAAAACAGGTTTTTCACCGTGATGGTGGTGCCCACGCCGCGCGCCCCTGCCTCAAAGCCCTGCTCGGCCCCGCCGCTGATGCGGTACAGGCAGGCAAATTCATCGTCTTTTGTTTTGGTAAGAAGCTCTACATGGGCCACGCTTGCAATGCTTGCCAGCGCTTCGCCGCGAAAGCCCAGCGTGTGGATAGCCTCTAAATCTTCCTGTGTGCGTATTTTGCTTGTGGCGTGGCGCAGAAACGCCGTGGGCACGCTTTCGGCCTCGATGCCCGTACCGTCGTCGCTCACCTCAATCAGCTCCACCCCGCCCCGGCGGATGGTGACGCTGATATGCGCAGCGCCTGCATCTATGGCGTTCTCACAAAGCTCCTTCACCACAGAGCTGGGGCGCTCTACTACTTCGCCTGCGGCAATCAGCTCCGCCGTATGGCTGTCCAGCACCTGTATCTGTGCCATGGTGTCCACCTCCCGCTTCTGCATGCAGGCCCGCCTACGCTCCGGCGCCGGCCAGGGTCTGCTTCAGCTCGTATAAAAAGTTCAGCGCTTCAATAGGCGTCAGGGTCTCCACATCCGCCGCGCGCAGCTTATCCACCAGCTCGCCGGGCACGGGCGCCTGTGCAAATTTTTCCAATGTGCCGAAATCAAGCTGCGTCACCTTGTCCGCATTCGGCGCATTCCTTTCCAGCACCTTCAGCACTTCCCGCGCGCGCTTTGTCACGTTTTCGGGCAGGCCTGCCAGCCGCGCCACTTCAATGCCGTAGCTGTCGTCCGCAGGGCCGCGCACAATGCGCCGCAGAAACGTGATGTCTTCGCCGCGCTTTTTCACCGCAATATTGTAGTTTTTCACGCCGTCAATGGCGTTCTCAAGGTCTGTCAGCTCGTGATAGTGCGTGGCGAACAGCGTTTTGCAGCCCATGCCCGCCTCTCTGTCGGCAATGTGCTCTACCACGGCGCGCGCAATGCTCATGCCGTCAAAGGTGGAGGTGCCGCGCCCTATCTCGTCCAGAATGACGAGGCTCTTCGGCGTGGCATAGCGAAGGATTTCCGCCACCTCCGTCATCTCCACCATAAAGGTGGATTGCCCCGCCGCCAAATCGTCCGAAGCGCCCACCCGGGTGAAAATGGCGTCCACCACGCCCATTTCACAGTGCCGCGCCGGGACGAAGCTGCCAAGCTGCGCCATCAGGGCGATAAGGGCCGTCTGGCGCATATATGTAGATTTGCCCGCCATGTTGGGGCCCGTGATGATGAGCATACGGTTCTCGCCGCAGTCCAGCACAGTGTCGTTCGGCACAAACGGCGCGCCCGCCAGCATCTGCTCGATAACAGGGTGGCGGCCCTCCTCGATGATAAGCCTGTCTGAAGTATCCACCACCGGCTTTGAATACCCGTTGTTCACCGCCACCTGCGCCAGCGCGGCCAGCACGTCCAGCTGCGCCACGGCGCCCGCCGTGCGCTGGATGCGCGCAAGCTGGGCCGCCACAGCGTGCAGCAGGTCGTCGAACAGCTGGTGCTCCAGCACCAGCAGGCGCTCGGACGCGCCCAGTATTTTGTTCTCCAGCGTTTTCAGCTCTTCTGTGATATACCGCTCGGCATTGGCCAGCGTCTGCTTGCGCACAAAGCTTGCAGGCACCTGGCTTGTGAACGAACGGCTCACCTCGATATAATAGCCGAACACGCGGTTGTACCCTATCTTCAGCGTGCGGATGCCGGTCTCCTCTTTCAGCTTCGCCTCAAGCTGGGCAAGGTAGCCCTTGCCGCCGTGCATGATGTCCCGCAGCTCGTCCACTTCTTTGTTATAGCCGGGGCGGATGACGCCGCCGTCCTTCAGGCTGATGGGCAGCTCGTCATTCAGCGCGCGGAAAACAAGCTCTTTTACATCCTCCAGCTCATCTATTCCACCCGAAAGACTTGTCAGCATCTCACCGCGGAAGGCCTCGCACAGGCGTTTTATCTCCGGCAGCCTGCCGCAGGTGCACGCCAGCGCATACACCTCACGCGGCGTGGCGCTGCCATACACCGTGCGCGTCATCAGGCGCTCCAAATCATACACATGGCCCAGCGCTTCGGCCAGCTCTGCCCGCGTGACAGAGTCGCCCACCAGCTCCTCCACGGCGTCCAGCCTGCGGTTGATGGCCCCCGCGCTCACAAGCGGCTGCTCAATCCATGCGCGCAGAAGGCGCTTGCCCATAGCGGTGCTGGTTTTGTCCAGCACCCACAAAAGCGTGCCCTTTTTTTCACGCCCGCGCATCGTCTGTGTCAGCTCCAGATTGGCGCGCGTAACGGGTGAAAGGTGCATGTACTGCGCCTCCGCGTAGGCATGCACATTTTTCAGGCGTTCCACGCCTTTCTTCTGCGTGGCCTCCAAGTAAAAAAGCAGCGCGCCCAGCGCCCGCGCCTGAAGCCCGTCCGCCTCGCAGCCGGCGGCAGCGCAGAACCCGCCGGAGAACTGCGCCTCTACACGCGCCTTACAGGCCTGGGGCTCGAAATCGGCGTCGTCCAAGAGCTCTACCGCACAGGTGAGCTGCTGCTTGATATAAGCCGTCACGTCCTTGTAGTCCAGAATGGCCGGGTTGAACAGCACCTCGCTGGGGGCATAGCGGCACAGCTCAGATATCATCTGCGCGCCAAGGTCCTGCCCGGAAATACAGGTGACATGCGCCTCGCCTGTGGAGACATCTGCAAAGCACAGGCCGGCCTGCCCGTTTTCTATCAGAATACTGGCGATGAAATTATTCCTGTCATCCTGCAGCATACTCTGCTCAATGACGGTGCCGGGCGTCACCACGCGCACCACATCGCGCTTTACAAGGCCCTTGGCAAACGCGGGGTCCTCCATCTGCTCGCAGATAGCTACCTTATAGCCTTTCTCAATCAGCCTTGCCACATAGCTCTCGTACGAGTGGAACGGCACGCCGCACATGGGCGCGCGTTCGGCCTGACCGCAGTCCCGCCCGGTGAGGGTGAGCTCCAGCTCCTTAGACGCCACAATGGCGTCGTCGTAGAACATCTCGTAAAAATCGCCCAGCCGGAAAAACAAAAGCTTATCCGGGTGCTGCTTTTTGATTTCAAAATACTGCTGCATCATCGGAGAGAGCGCCGCCATGCCTTGCACCATCCCTGTTCAAAATTCAAAATGGCCGGGCACGGGCCGCCGCGCTGTGGCACGGCAGGCCGTTTGCCCGGCTTTGCTGTTTTTCCCTCAATGGCAGCCCGCACAGGAAGCACAGCTGCCGCTGCACCCGGCAGCCGGCTGCTCTACCGCCATGGGGTCGCCGCCATTCACCGCCGTGTTGATGATAGCGTTCACATACTGAACCACGGCATCGAAATCAGTTTTGGCGTCGTTGTAGGCCTGCATGCTGTCATTCATCATGATATCATTGTACAGCCTGTTTACTTTGTCGTTCAGCGCCGCCACCTTCTCGTCGTCCCTGTCCGATGTTTTGGAGAGTTCGCTGTTCAAATCAATGCGCGCAAGGTTGAACTCTCCAATCAGCTCCTGCAGGGCCTCGTCCTCGTCGTTCATTTTGCGTGCACTGTCCAGCGTGACGTACTCTATCTCCTTCTGAAGCTGCGCAGCAGCCTCCTTGAACATGGTAATCGCATCTTTTGCCATAAATATTTCTTCCTTTCTTTTCCGGCGGCGAAGGGTTCAAGCCTCCAGCGCGCCTTTCAGCACTGCGCCTTTTGCGGCGCCGATATGCACTGTGCAGAACGTGCCCGCAAGGCTTTCGTCCGTGCAGGGAAATTCCACTATCATATTATTATCCAGCCTGCCCGTCATAATGCCCGCTTCCCGGCCGGGCCCCTCCACCAGCACACGCTGGCTCGTGCCCAGCAGGCTGCTGCACAGCTCTGCAACAATGCCGTCCTGTATTTCCAGCATGCGCGCCATGCGCGCCGTCTTCTGCGCGTGGGTGACATGGTCCGGCATGGCGGCGGCACGCGTGCCCCCGCGCTTGGAATAAATAAAGGTGAAAAGCTGGGCATAGCGCACCGTGCGGATAAGCTCCAGCGTTTTTTCAAAATCCTCCTCCGTCTCATCCGGGAAGCCCACAATGATGTCGCTGGAAAAGGTCATATCCGGTATTTTTTCCTTTGCATAGCGAATCAGGCCCAGATAATTCTCTGCCGTATAGCTGCGGTTCATGCGCGCCAGCACATCATCCGAGCCGGACTGCACCGGCAGGTGCAGATGATGGCAGATATGCTCCGAGGCCGCTATGGTGTCTATCAGCTTGCGGGTGGCATCCTTTGGGTGGCTCGTCATAAAGCGCAGGCGGTAATCGCCCGGCACAGCATCCAGAATGGCCAGAAGGCCGGAAAAATCCGTCTTTTCCTCCAGCCCCTTGCCGTAGGAGTTCACGTTCTGCCCCAAAAGGGTAATATCCTTATAGCCCTGCGCCACGAGGCTGCGGAATTCTTCCATAATTTCGGCGCTGGTGCGGCTGCGCTCGCGCCCGCGCACATAGGGCACGATGCAGTACGAGCAGAAGTTGTCGCATCCGTACATGATGGGCAGCCACGCGCGGAAGGTGCACCCGCGCTGCAGGGGCATGCCCTCCACGATATCGGGCCGGTCGTCCGGCGCCTGAAGCACGCGGCGGCGCTTTGCTATGCGGTCGCACAGCAGTTTGGGCAGAAGGTCTATTTTGTTCACACCGGTGACGATATCCACAAACGGGTAGCTTTGGCGGAATTTATCCACCACGCTTTTCTGCTGCGTCATGCAGCCGCACACCGCTATCATCAGCTTCGGGTTTTCTTCCTTCAGGGCCTTCAGCGCCCCCACGTTGCCGAACACGCGCTGCTCGGCGTGCTCGCGCACGGCACAGGTGTTGAATACAATCATATCAGCATCCGAGGCCTTGCTGCACATGGAAAAGCCGACATCGCACAAAACGCCCGCGATCTTCTCCCCGTCATTCACATTCTGCTGGCAGCCGAACGAATGCACATAAAGCTTCGGCGTACGCCGGTAATAAGCCGCTATGACATCTGCCGCCGCGCTGTTTCTCTCAAACTGCACCTTCTGCATGGGGTACCTCTTGCTCTTTCTTCCCAGAAAATGGGTCTACTTCTCGAATATACAAGTTCATTTTACTATATTTTGTGTTTTTTCGCAAGAAAAAAGTGAGCCGCACGGCGCCGGGAATACCCCTTGCACCGCACGGCCCGCCGCGCTGAAGCTGTGCCGGCCCCGTTCTGCGCGGGCCCGGGCTTTATCTGCCGCGCTTCCATGTGCGCAGGCACAATATGGAAAACACGACTGCCAGCACCGCCTGTGAAAACAGGAACATCCATGGCGACCATATGCGCAGGCTGAAAACGTGAAACAGATTTGCGCGCATCAGCTCGCCATAGAGCCCGCTGGCGCCATGCGGAAGAAGGTCAAGCCACTGAGAACTGGGCCAGCAGCGGCAGCCCGAATATTCCCAGGGCCATGGCCACGCCCGCGGCAAACGCGCTGTGCAGGCGGGCGGACAGCCACAGGACGATGCTGCCCAAAGATACCGCCGAGAGCAGCATGCCCGCCATGCAGATAAGCTCTGTCTGCCAAATGGTGAGCGGCGCTGTCGCCAGCGGCTTTATCAGCTGAACAGGGCAGGCAAGGCCGCTTGTGCCCAGCACCGAAAACTGAAAGGCAAGATAAACCGCCAGCATGCACACGCTGGCCGCAAATATCCAGAACAGGCCCGCCAGAAGCTTTGCGCGCGCCAGTGCGCCCCGGCCATGCTTTGTGCAAAAGCAGTACGGGGGCAGCTTTTCGGCGCCACTCGGCGGCAAATATCTGCCCCAGCCCCAGCACCAGAAAGAACTGCAGGTAAGGGATATTGGACGAAAGCGTCTCCGCCCAGGTGCGCAGGCCGCCGCTCACGCTGCCGGCGCTGAAATAGTCATAATAAAACGGCTTTCCCACGCGGGCCTTCTGCGCCTCAAAAAAGGCCTTGTCCTGCGCCGCACCCGGCATCTCCTGCGGGAACTGCCCGTCGAGAAATTCTTCCAGCCACTGTGCGCGCAGGTCATAAAAGGCCAGCGCATCCTCCGACCTTGCATCCCGCAAGGTCCCTCGTTCATACGTGCCCCTCTGCAGCACGCTTTCCAGCGGGGCCAGCACATCCATTGTGGGGATGAGGTATGCAGCGTACTGCTCATTGCTGGGCCCCCATACTCCCCACTGCTCATCATAAACAAGCTTGCTTTCATCCGCATAGCCCTGCTGGTAAAAGGCAAGCGCCCCGGCCAGCTTTTCGCCGGTGAGCGGGCCCTTCCACCGCTGCGCATACTGTTTTTGCAGAGCTGTATTTTCCGGCCCGCTGTAAAAGAAGGCCGAAGAACCCAGCGTGATATTCATGATGCACAAAAAAAGGAGCAAGGCGGCCGCCAGTGCCAAAAACACCTTGGCGGTGCGCTGCCGCCAAAGCTTTTTTACTTCATTCCAAAACAGCATGCCTTTCCCTCCTTCATACTGTCTGCCTGCGGCGCCAGCACCGTGCGGCAGCGGCCGCGCCGCACAGGGCAAGCGCCAGCGGCACCGCAAGCTGAAGCACCTGCATCGGCACGGGCCTGCCCGCCACGTCAAAAAACATCTCGCCCTGCATAAAAGCAAAAGCCGTGCTCACATTTCCGGGCAAAAGCGGGCGCAGCACGTCCATGCCGGGCAGAAAGCGCAGTATCTCCGGCAAAACCAGAATACACACAGAAGCCGCCATGGCGGCAAAGGACGAACGCAGGCACGCCGAGAAGCACAGGGAAACGCCCGCCATGCCGAGGCAGCAGATATAGCCGTATAAAACGGCGCCTGCCTCACATTGCAGCATATTAACGGGATTGACAAGGTACAGCGCCCCCTCGGACGAGACCTTCACGGCGGCATTCCAGCCGTCTGTGCCGCTAAAGGCAAGCTGGGCTGCCGCAATGGCGGCAGTGCCCGCGGCATACAGCGCACTGGCCGCACACAGCGCCGCGCACACCTTGGCCCGCGCCAGCGCCATGCGCCCATGCCGCGCCGCCTTCAAAACAGCGTCTGCCCCTGTTTTCACTTCGCCTGCAAATACAGGCGCACATAAAATACAGATAAAGAAGGCCGCAAGGTAGGCCACAAGGGTATGGGCTCTGGTATATTCGGAAAAGCCCTTTGTATAGCCGTAGGCAAAAGGCGTCTGCAGCTGTGCCTCCCGCTTCAGCAGGGCAGCTGCCTGCGCCTCGTTCAGAGTGCCGTTCTGCAGGCGGAATTCAACAGAGACCAGCACTTTTTCATGCCGCAGCTCATAAAACCGGCGAAGCTGCGAAGCGTCGGCTGTATACAGGCCGGCCTCCTGCGCCCCGGCGCCTTCGTAGGCCCCGGAAATATACAGCACCTATTCCATCAGCGGCACAACGGCCGGTCGTACCATTGGCGGCGCGCCTGAGGCGTAAAGGCCATCACGCCGTTTTGCTCCTGCGTGTTCCCGTTTTGCGCACAGGCATGCTGAAGGCTTTTCAGGGCCTTTTCCAGCTCTTCCTCCACCAGCCTGCCTGCCCACCGCCCGGCAAATTCCTTTTGCCTTGCCGTTTCCCGCGGGCCGTTGTGCACCGGCTGATAGTATCTGTCCATCTCCGAAAGAGCATCCACCCCGGTATAAACACCCAGGCAGACAGCCGCCGCCAGCAGTGCCAGCAGGCACAGGGGCGCTGTGCGCCCGCTCCAGCATTTTTTCCATTCCTCCCAGAACAGGGCCATTACTGCGCCTCCGTTTCGCCAGAGAAGTGATACAGGTACAGGTCCTCCAAAACAGGGGTGCAGGCGCGCGCCTCCGGGCCCGGCGGGGCGTCCGCCACAATGCGCAGCACCGTCTGCCCGCCTTCATGGCGCAGGTTTGCCACGGCATATTCCTGCTCTGCACGGCGTACCAGATGGTCCGGCACGGCATATTCCCACACCCTGCCCCGCATCCTTTCCACAAGCTGCGCCACCGTGCCCTCCAGCACAAACGCGCCCTGCTTCATCAGGAACACTCTGTCCGCAATGCTCTCCACATCCGAGACAATGTGCGTGGAGAGCAGCACAATACGGTCTTTCGCAAGGTCTGCCATCAGATTGCGCAGGCGCACGCGCTCTTTTGGGTCCAGCCCGGCAGTGGGCTCGTCCAGCACCAATATTTCAGGTTCATTCAGCAGCGCCTGGGCAATGCCAAGGCGCTGCTTCATTCCGCCGGAAAATGTTTTTATCCGCTTTTTCGCCACCCCGGCCAGCGCCACTTCTTCCAGAAGCTGCGCCGTCTTCTGCTTTGCCTGCGGCCTGGGCAGGCCCTTCAGCGCCGCAATATAAAGCAAAAAATCCTGCGCGGAGTATTCCGGGTAATAGCCGAAATCCTGCGGAAGATAGCCCAGCAGATCCCGGTAGCGCGCGTCCATGGCATAGATGCTTTCGCCATCCAGCAGCACTTCGCCTGAGGTCGGCGTCAAAATTCCGCACAGCATACGCATCAGCGTGGTCTTGCCTGCGCCGTTCGCCCCCAAAAGGCCGTATACGCCGCGGGTGAGCGTGGCCGATACCCTGTCCACAGCGATTTTGGAGCCATACTGCTTTGTCAATCTGTCCAGTTTCAACTGCATTGGAAGCTCTCCTTTCTCATATGGAGGCGCACGCATCCTCTGCGGGCCTCATCCGGCGCGCGATCCGCGCCGCCTCCCGGGCAAACCATATTCCCGCCACTACCAGCGCCGCCAGCCACACCCAGACGGCATACAGCATATACAAAGCTGCGGCAAGCTGCGTCATCAGCGCACAGCCAAGGGAAAGTAACACACACAGGGCCGCACAGGAGGACAGCCCATGCCCGCTGCCTTTCGTGCATACATTCAGCAGGGCGGCGGCACAGGTGAGAAAGGGCACCAGCGCATATAATGCCAGGCTCCATACCGGCACGCCCGCCTGCCGCCCAAAGGAGGCCCATGCCGCCCCCAGTAAGACAGCCAGCCATGCAAGGTCTGCCACTGCGGCAGAGACAAGGCGCACCAGCATAAGCTGCATGCGGGAGGTGCGCGTGGCACACTCCAGCTCGGCTATGCCGCAGGCCTCGCTGCGGAACATTTCCGGCAGGCAGACAAGCACCAGCACCGGAGAGAAAAAGGCGACATAGCCGCCAAGATAGCCTCCTGCAAGCCCCTGCAGCACATCGCCCAGCGAGTACAGTCCGGCCACACCGGCAAAAAGCACCAGCGCCTGCGCCGCCCAAAGCCTGGGTGCGGAAAAGCGTGCCACCTGCCGGAACATGGCCGCGCTGCCCGTCCGCACCAGCATGCGTCTTTCGCGCACAAGGCGCGCGCACGCCTGCTGGGTGCGCAGCACGGCTTCCCGGCGCGCCGGGGCCCCGGCGCTGTTCTTTTCAAACGCTTTGTAAAGCGATGCCTCAAACCTGTTCACATATCTTCCCTCCAATTCGCTTTGAGCCACTGTATGCCGCGGCGCACGCGCGCCTGTGCCGTGCGCGCTGCAACGCCCTGCACTACGGCTATCTCTTTGAATTTCAAGCGGTAAGCAAAGCGCAGTATCACGGCTTCCCGCACATCCGTGGGCAGGCCGGCCACCATCTGCCGGAAGGCATTGTCGCTTTCGGCCCCGGCCAATTCATCCTCTGCGGCCGTCATTTCTTCCAGTGCCTGCTGCGGTGGACGCCGCAGGCTGTCGAGATACAGGTGCCTTGCCGTAACAAAGCAATAGGCGCGCAGGTTTCCCGCAGCCTGGCCGCGCATCACCTTTTCCAGCACACGCAGGAAGGCCTCCTGCGTGATGTCCTCTGCCAGCGTCTCATTGCGGCACAAATGCCGTGCATACCGCTGCACCTCACCGTAATGCTGCTGCACCAGCGCCTGCGCACACGCCTCACTGCCCTTGCGCAGGCCATGTACCAGCGCCTTGTCCTGCGGCATGCTTTCACTCCCCTTCACCTTGTATAACGCATTGCGGCAAAAAAAGGATGCACGGTGCGAAAAAAGTTTTTTCGCACCGTGCATCCACTGTTTTTTCCGTGTTTTCCACACTGCGTTGCATGGCAGGCAGCGTGGGCATAAGATACGGTATACCGCCGGGCCCATACGGTAGCAGTATATCGTTCCCATCGAAAGGAGGCACCCCCTCATGCAAACCATAGACCTTGGCAATATCACCATTGGCGGTGACGCCCCGCAGCAGCCGCCCATGGCCCCCGAACTGCCCTGCCTGGAAGAAGAAAAGCTTCCGGCAAATGAATGCCCGCAGCCTGCGCCTGAGCCCCAGCCCTGCGCACAGGAGGCGCCAGCGCCCGAAAGCGCATCGGCCATCCTGTCTTCCAAAATTGCCGGCGGCATCTGCTTCAACAGCTGCGAGACCTATAAATCAGCCGAGATAGGCTGTGTGCCGCCGGACGGCCAGGGCCGCATTCTGGACCTCTCCTTCACGCTTCGCGGCGTGTGCCCCAACTGCCGCATCGCCGTTTGTGTGGCGCTGTATGAAGTGGACAGCTGCGGCTGTGAAACGCCGTGCGGCATGAAAATGTTCGCCGTAGGCCCCACCTCCTGCAGCCGCTGCGCGGATATCCCCGTAAGCGGCCTGCGCTTTATCCTTCCGGAGAATATCACCGGCGAGGGCGCTTCTTGCTGCCGCCGCCGCTGCATCAACGTCAAGATTATGACGAACTATATTGATTTTGGGGAATCGTCCTGCCACTTCTGACATTCCCCCGGTTTTGCTCGCGGCCGCAATGTACCCGTAAATATGCGCACGCGCGGCCGTTTTTGCATCAACTTGAGAAAAAGGAGCTTACCCCTATGTGTAACAAAAAATGGTATGATATTGTAACCGTCATCGTCAGCGTGCTTGTGGGCGCCGCTGCCGTGGCTTACAGCATCGAATTCGGCTTCACCGCATATATCACACCGCGCCTTGCCATTGTATTCGGCTCAATGGCACTGCTTTTGCTCACGTTTGCCTCGTGCAGCCTGCTGCGGCAGGACAGCGCCTATAATTCCTGCCTGTGCGGCTGCGGGCACAAGCTGCTTCTTACCGCCATTGCGCTTCTTGTGGTCGCCACAGTGACACTCATCGCGCTGGAAACGGGCAATGACAATATCCTTCGCTATATTCTTGCCTTCCTGCTGGGTGCGCTGATGAGCGGCACGGCCTTTACCGTTACCGGCCTGCTTTCCTGCCTGGTTGAAGCGGGCTGCCCCCGCTGCGGCTGCGGGCAGAAATGACCCCCTGCCCCACGCCGGGCCCGATGGTACAATGCAAAAAACGGCATGGTTTTCACCATGCCGTTTTTCATTTTTTTGCTTTAGCGAAACAACGACAACCCGCGGCTGTGCCGTGGAGAGTAAAAAGGCTTTCGCTGTCAGTTTCGAGCGAAGCGGGATGGTATACAATATCAAAAAGATGCAGCATACAGCGGGAAGAACCCCGTTTACGGGAGGCGGGGCAGGTGATGCAAAAGACAGAGTATTCAGTGCCTCTTGAGAGGCTTGCCGGTAATATACCCCTTCAGGGCTTACGCAAGCCTCCGGCTTTACCGGGGGCCTAACTTTCATATATTTTCTATTGCTTTGACGGCAGGGTGGGCACGGGGTAATCGGTAATGCCCTCGCCCGTGTTCGGCACAAAGGAGGAATATGCAAAATCCAGAAGAAATACGGCCAGCAGCGCGGTACAAACGACGGTCTTCACACGCCCGGGCACCTTGGCGTACAGGTTGTTCAAAAGCGGGCCCGGCACACAAATGAACATACAGCCGCCAAGGCCGAACACCAAAAGGCCCTCGGCACAGATGCGCCCGTGCAGGTTGAGGAAATAGCCGCTGTAATTCCACCATTTGGCGTGCTTGAAGGTTTCCAGATACCATGCCGTGGAATATTCCACCAAACCGCACACCACCATGCCCAAAAGGAACGTGGCCAGCGGGTTGTCGCGCACTTTCTTCAGCAGCACCAGCAAAAGCACACCGCACGTGCCGTAAATAGGCAGCCAAGGCCCGTGCAGCACACCGCGGTTCACAAACACGCCGCTGCCGAACACATGCAGGCTCACCCCCCACACCCAGCCCAGAAGCGAAAAGGTAAAAAACAGCAGCACAAGCGTCTGCAGGAAATAATTGCAGTGATAATCCACCTGCAGCCACCGGCGGCCTTCCGCCTCCGGCAGGATATACTGCCCGGCGGGATATTCCCCTTCACAGGGGGCGGCCTCCAGCAGGGTGTCGCACAGCCACTGGGCCCCCTGAAAAGCACGGCCCCTCGCCGCGCAGCGCCATATATACCTCCGCATATACAGCTTTGCGGTAGGGCGAGATGAACAGAATATCCAGCAGGCCCAGTGTGAACACATTCAGCACATACCAGCAGATAAAAGAAGCGACTAAAAGAAAGCAGCGCCATTTTCGGCCCTTCATCATGTGGGCTGAAAGCCGAAACGCTTCCCCGCAGGGCGCAGCGGGGTTTTCGGCAAGGATATAGGGCACCATGGCGTAGGAATACAGCTTTACCGGCAGGCCCACAATCGTGAGCGCCCACAGGAACAGCTTTACATCCCGCGCCAGCACCACAAGTACCGTGCGCCTTGTGCGGTGCACGCGGTAAGGCAGAAAGACGCAGTGGAAGCGCGTGCCGCGGTACACCCTGCTCTCCAGAAAAAAGCGCCGCTCGCCCACGGGAAGCACCCCACCCACAAGCACCCACCAGCAGAATGTGAGCAGGGCGCCGAAGGCGATGACTGCGCCTGCGCTCACGCGCCCCTGAAAGGCCATCTGGTTCACGGCGTTCAGCGCGCCGAACAAAAATGAGCCGGAGGCCGTGATATCGTTGGCCAATCCTGCTCAGCACGCCTCTGCCCTGGCCGGGGCTGGCCTGCACCTTTTCCAGCGCCTGCCCGGCGGATGTGTTTTTCAAAAATTCTTCCCAAATCTGCGCATTGCTTTCCCCGCCGGGTGCCCGGCCTGAAGCTGGCCCCCGGCGCCGGGCGCGGCGCCTGCCATGCCCGCCGGCGCGGGAAAACTCAGCCCGCCCACCAGAAAGCCCACCAGCACGCAGGCGGCCACAATGCGTCCACAGTTTGCATTCAGGGCTTTCCTCGCGGTTTTCTTCCAATACTTCGGTTGCCACACGGCAAATGCCCCTCTCTGCAATAAATAGCCTAGCCTTCAAATTGAACGCGAAGCAGCATCACCTCGCTGTCTGTGCCCACGCGCATGGCCGGGCCCCATACGCCCGCGCCCTGCGTCACGCAGGATGTCATGTTTCCCACCTGCAGAATACCCGCCGGGTTTTTCCAAAACAGGTGGATCAGAATATTTCCCGGGAAAAGCTGCCCGTTGTGCGTGTGGCCTGAAAGGTCAAGGTCCGCTCCGGCGGCAGCCAGCTCCTCCAGCTGGCGGGGCTGGTGGTCTATGACAAACACAGGCTTGTCCATATCCAGCCCGGCCAGAAGCTGCGCCGGGGGAAGCCTGCCCTCGCCAAGCTTTTTCTGGCGCTGAGGGTCCTGCCGGCCCACAATATAGAAGGCATCCCCCACCAGCACGCTCTCGTCTTCCAAAAGCCGCACGCCCGCCTGCCGGAAAAAGGCCCGGAAGGCGTCATCCTCTGCATCGGGGTCTGCCGCAGCAAAGGAAAAGCCTGCCAGCAGCTGCTCACTCACATCATGGTTGCCCCAGCAGGCATATACGCCGAAGCGGCTGCGGATGCCGCGCAGCAGGGCGGCTATTTTCTCCGGATCGAGCACGGCCGCATACTCGTTGTCAAAAATATCGCCCGCCAACACCACCACGTCCGGCTGTGCCTCATTAATCTTCTCCACCACGCGCTGCACCTGCGCCGCACCCACATTATAACCAAGGTGCAAATCGGATACGAGGGCAATGCGCAGCTCACCCTCCTGCGCGGCAGCACACGCCTTGCGCACCGTGACCATCTCTTCGCGCAGCACCACGCTCTGCGCATGCAAAATCCCCCATGCGCTGACGCCTGCCACAAACAGAATGGCAAGCCCGCCCAGTGCAGCGAACATGCGCCGCGGATGGCGAAGCCCTCGCGCACCCGGCTTTGTATGCTTCCATATCAGGCGAGCGGCGTCCAGCGCCAGCACGGTGAGCAGGATATAAGCCAGTGTGCCCAACCAGTAATTGCCCAGCAGCTTCAAAAAGCGGTGCGCAGGGCCCTGTGTGACAAGAAACCCCGTAAGGGGCGAAAGTGAAACAAAAGCATAAAAGGCCATGACGCACCCCACAGCCCATTTATTCCTGAACCAATGGGTGCATGCAGCCATCCAGCGCACAAGCCAGCGCGCCAGATAGGCATTCAGCACAAGATACACCGGTGCCAGCAGCAAAGCAATCAATCAGCTTCTCCCCTTTTCTTCCATGCAGCAGGGACGGTGCCTGCCTGCCATCCCTGCGGAACAGGCATGTTATTATATCACAGGGCTGCATTTAGGCGCCATCTCTTTTCCTCATATGATAAAACGAGGTAGCGCCGTTTTATACATCACATTCTCTGTGCAGCACAGGCCATACACCAAAAGTGCCCCCGCAGGCAGCCTGCGGGGGCACTTTCCGTCATGCTTTTTCTTCGTGATATTTCTTTTCGGTATTCACGTTCCAAATGGCATCTTTGCCCTGGCCGTTCCTGCCGATAGCTTCGGCTGCGCGGATAGCCGTAAGCATGGAATGGTCCATATTATTATAGCGGTGCTGGCCGTTGCGGCCCACACAATACAGATTTTCAAAGCCGTTCAGGAACGAGACAATCTCATCCATATGGTCGTAAGTGTCGAAATAGGCTGGATATGCCTTTTTCACACGCTCACGGTGCGAGGCCAGCACATCGTTTTTCTGCACCACGCCCATCTTCTCCAGCTCAGACACAGCAAAAGCCGTGCACTGCTCTTCCGTCATGCTCCAGAAGCTGTCTCCCTCTGTGCAGAAATACTCAAGGCCAATCCACACGGTATTTTCCGGTTCCTTTACCATATAAGGGGACCAGTTGTTGAAAATCTGGATGCGGCCCAGCTTCACACGCGGGTCCTGCACATAAATCCAGCAGTCGGGCACGATGTTGCCCAGTGTCTTCATGGCTGTCTCGTTTTTCAGCCCAAGGCGGGGCACCAGAAGGCCCACGGTGACGAAATCGCGGTAGGGCAGGCCGGCAGCCAGCTCCTGCACGCGTGCAGGCGCGGCACTCTCCATGCCCAGCACAAGGTCTTTCACCGGCATGGAAGAGATAAAAATGTCACCCTCCACCGTCTTTTCGCCCTCCGGCGTGCTGCACACAACAGCCTTTACGCTGCCGCCCTCGCACACAACGCGCTTTACGCTGTGGCCGAACTGCAGCTTTGCCCCCTGCGCCTGCACATCTGCCGCCAGCGTCTCCCAAAGCTGGCCGGGGCCGAACTTCGGATACCAGAACTGCTCAATCAGGCTTGTCTCAACCTCGGCGTTTTTGCCCTTGGGCAGCATGTTCTTCAAAAGGCTCAGGATAGAAAGCCCCTTTACGCGCTGGGCACCCCAATCTGCCGCTATTTCGCTGGGGTGGCGCCCCCACAGCTTTTCGGTATAGCCCTCGAAAAACATGCTGTACAGCACCTTGCCAAAGCGGTTGATGTAGAAGTTTTCAAGGTTCGTCTCCGGCTTTTTCACCACCATGGCCTTCAGGTAACTGAACCCGGCCTTCACAGTGGTGGCAAAGCCCATGTTGCGGATTGTTTCCCACTTCATGCTGATGGGGTAGTCGAAGAAATGGTTGCCGTAATAAATACGGGACACGCGGTCTCGCACCAGCATCACGCGGTCTTCCTTCTCCGGGTCCGGCCCGCCCTGTGCCAGCGGCTTTTCGCGGCCGAGCCTGGCGTCATCAAAACTGGGCGCGCCCTGCAAGGGCATCCACTGCGCCCATCGCTGCATAATCTCGTCGCTTTTCGAGAAAAAGCGGTGCCCGCCAATATCCATACGGTTGCCCTCATAGCGCACGGTGCGCGAGATACCGCCTATCTCACTGCTTTCCTCCAGAATGGTGATGTCATATGGCTCATTGCCTGCAAGCAGCTCTTTGGCTGCCGTCAGCCCGGCAGGCCCAGCGCCGATGATGACGACTCGCTTCATATTCCCATTTCCTCTTTTCCTGCCGCGCAAACGGCATTGTCACATATAGTATAAGCTTACCCTGAAAACACCCCTGTGTCAAGAAAAATGCCTCTGGCGCGGCCGGGGCATTTATGGTACTATTTTCACATCATGGGTTTCTGCCGCACGGCCAGGCATGCAGAAAAAGCGCCCTGCGCCGCACAGGCAAAAAGGAGGAGCACCGTGCAGGGCATATATTTTCACATCCCCTACTGTCTTTCCAAATGCCGATACTGCGATTTTTACTCCCTGGGCGGCAGCGCCGCTGTTCCGCAGGAATATGTGGACGCCCTGCTGCGCGAGCTGGCCCGCCTGCGCTGGCAGCTTCCGGGCGCGCCGGACACCCTGTATTTCGGCGGCGGCACGCCCAGCCTGCTGCGCCCGGCCCAGGCTGCGCGGCTGATTGACGCGGTGCGGCCCGCTGCCGGAGCGGAAATCACGCTGGAGGCCAACCCGGAAACGCTGACGCCTGCCCTGCTGCGCGGCTTTCTTGCCGCTGGCGTGAACCGCCTTTCTCTGGGCGTGCAGACAGCCTTCGACGAAAGCCTCCGCCGCATGGGGCGCCCGCACACGGCCGCGCAGAGCCGCAAAGCGCTGCTTTGGGCACGCGAGGCAGGCTTTGCCAACATTTCAGGCGACGTGATGCTGGCGCTTCCCGGCTATACGGAAAAGGAGCTAACCGCCACGCTGGATCTTCTGCAGGACGGCGGCTGTACGCATATCTCGTGCTACCTGCTGAAGCTGGAGCCCGGCACCCCCTGGGGCGAAGCCCCGCCCGAGCGCCTGCCGGATGACGACAGGGCCGCCGGGTTTTACCTTGCCTGCACAGACGCGCTGGCCGCGCGCGGCTACGCCCAGTATGAGATATCCAACTTCGCAAAGCCCGGCTTCGCCAGCCGGCACAACCTGCTGTACTGGAACTGCCAGCACTACCTGGGCCTTGGCCCGCACGCCCACAGCTGCCTTGGCGGCAGGCGCTTTTTCTGCCCGCAGGGCACGGCACAGTTTCTGGCCGGGCCTGCGGCCTACCAGCAGGACGGCGCCTGCACACGGGAAGACTATATCATGCTGCAGCTGCGGCTTTCGGCGGGCCTTTCCCTTCGCGCGCTGAAGCAGGGCTGGGGCCGGGGCTTCTCTCAGAGGCAGATGGCATTCCTTGAAACACTGTGCAGCCATGGCCTTGCCGCTTTTGACGGCGACGTGCTGCGTCTTCTGCCGCAGGGCATGCTTTTGCAGAACAGCATCCTGTGTGAACTGGTGTAAAATGAAGAAAGGCGGCCCGCCCGTAAGGCGGTTGACACACAGCATTTCGCTCTGCTGCGGCTGTTCTTGTGTATTATCCCGCCATGTGATAACATGAAGCCGAACAAACATGCCAGCTCTGGAGTTGGGAGGGGTACAGATGAAAGAATATCAGAATCTGATCGGTCAAATTATAATCGCGGCAGCCATTATCATCGCGGCTGCAATGATCGCCAACGCTGTTGAAGGTGCAGGCGCAAACATACAGAGCGGCTTGGGCTATGCGAGCGAGGTACTTCGATAGGCCCCGTTTTTTTCGAGCGACTGCAAAAGCGCGCTTCCATACAGGGCGGCCCTGTATGCGCAATCCGCGAAGCAAAACGCCCCGGGCGCTGGAATGTCCGCAGCGTTTTTCGCTGAGTCGCCCTGAGCACAAGGCCGCCCCTGCGCCGTTCAGAAAACCGGCCTTTTAAAGGAAAAGACGTGGCTTTCGCAGCCACGTCTTTTATTTTATCCTCTTTCCCGCACCGGCCGGCAATGGGCCGCGTGGCTTCTTTCAAAGCTGAAAAGCCATGCGCAGCTGTGTGCCCCAGCTCTCATCCGGCGCAAGGTGCACGGTGGCCGGCTTTTCCAGCCATTCACCTGTGGCCCCGGCCGAATCCGGCAGGCCGTGCCACGGCTCGATGCACACAAAACGCACCGGGCCCTTCACACTCCACACCAGGACATAGGGAAAGCCTGTAATGTCCACCGAAATACCGCGGCCCGTGCCTGTTTCCACAAGGCTGAGCGTATCAGCCGTAAGGCCCTTCATGCAGATGCTGTCATGGTCGAACAAATGGTCTGTCAGGGGAATATCTGTAACGTTTTCAAACAGCGTATGGGTGCCGCCCGTCACAAGGCCGCTGGCCTCGTCCACCTCCACCACCGTGGGGGTCTGGGGCGAACTGAAACGCAGCACATAGTCCTGTGTGCCGTGCGCGGCATCGAAGGGGCAAGCAAAACCGGGGTGGTAGCCAAATGAGAAGGGCATGTCTTCCCCGCTCTGGTTTTCCACCTGCACATGGTGCACTACACTGCACCCCTCCAGCGAATAAGTATTGACAAGCCGGAAGGCAAAAGGAAACTTTTCCATGGTGAGCACATTGGCCTCAAGGCACAGCGACACATGCGCTTCATCTTTTTCTACCAGCGCATGCTCCATATCGCGTGCAAAGCCGTGCTGCCCGCCCTCGTAGCGCACGCCGCGGTGCGTGAACGCACCGCCCCGCAAACGCCCGCAGTAGGGAAACAAAATGGGCGCATGGCGGCCCCACACGCCGGCGTCCGCCTGCCACATCAGCTCCCGCCCGGCGGCTTTATCTCTTATGCTGACAAGCTCCGCCCCCTGGGATGACACAGCTGCCTGCAAAAATTCATTTTCCAGCAAATACTCCATCGTGCCCTCTCCTTTGCCCCGGTATTCTACCTTTTGCTTACAGTATAGTACAAAACGCGCAAAAAAGGAAGCCTGCGCCCCGGTGGCCGCACAGCCCTGCGCCGAATAGACTGCCACAAGGGCGCGCGGCGCGTGCCCGCCCGGAGACGGCCGCGCCCATAAGCCCCAGAGAGGAGAATTTTCATGGCAATGACATTCCCAGACACTCAGCGCGCCGCCGGCACCGGCACGGGTTTTCTTACTGCGCGAAGCTATTCAGCGCAAGACGCCCTGCCTGTGGCAGGCGTACACCTCACTGTCACAGGTGAGGACGGCGCCAGATGGACAGCCGAGACCGGCGAGGACGGCCTGTTTTCTGCATTATCATTGGCGTGCCCGCCCCGCAGCCTTTCACTGGACGAGGCCAATACCCAGCGCCCCTACGGGGTATACAACCTCGTGGCCGAGCGCGAGGGCTATGAAGCGGTGCACATCGAAGGCGTTCAAATTTTCGACGGCGAGACGGCCATCGCCGAGCTGGTGATGATACCGATTGGCGACGACGAGCGCGCCATCGGCCTGAACATGCAGCCCGAAGATACCATCATTCCGCCGCATCCGCTGTGGGCCGGTGACGGCGGCAGTGCGCCTTCGCCCGTCTCCGAATGCCCGGCCCCGCGCATTCTGGAGGCGCCCATCATCCCGGAAAAAATCACCGTTCACCTGGGCAAGCCCGCGGCCAGCGCGCGCAACGTGACGGTTTCGTTCCGCGATTACATCGCCAATGTCGCTTCCAGCGAGATATATCCCACCTGGCCGGAGGAATCACTGCGTGCAAATATCCATGCACAAATCAGCATCGCACTGAACCGCATCTATACAGAATGGTACAAAAGCAAGGGCTACTCATTTGATATCACCAATTCCACCAGCTACGACCAATACTATGTGCACGGCCGCACGGTGTTCGACGTAATGATCCGCATTACAGACGACATCTTCAATACCTACATCCGCAAAACGGGCACCATTAACCCCTATTACGCCGAATACTGCGACGGCAAGCAGGTGAGCTGCAAGGGCATGAAGCAGTGGGGCACTGTGACGCTGGCCGAGCAGGGGCGCAATGCGCTTTCCATCCTGCGCTATTACTACGGCAACGACATCGAGATTGTACGCACGCAAAACATCCAAAGCATCCGCGACAGTTACCCCGGCACACCGCTGCGCGTAGGTTCCAGCGGCAAATATGTGCGCATCATCCAGCGCCAGCTGAACCGCATTGCGCAGGATTATCCGTTTTTCGGCACCCTGAATGTGGACGGGAACTTCGGTGCTTCTACCGAAGCAGTTGTAAAAAAATTTCAAAAGCAATTCAACCTCACCCAGGACGGCGTGGTTGGCCGCAGCACCTGGTATAAAATCAGCTACATCTACGTGGCGGTGAAAAAGCTGGCCCAGCTGACAAGCGAGGGTGAAATGCCGTCCGGCGACCTTGTCACCGGCACCTGGCCCGGCACGCTTCTACGCCGGGGCAGCCGCGGCGATGATGTAGAGCGCGTGCAGTTCTGGCTGAGCGAGCTGAGCGAATACACCGATATCCCGAACCTGGCAGTGGACGGCATCTTCGGCGCAGGCACAGAAGCATCCGTGCGCGCTTTCCAGCGCCTGTACGGCCTCACGGTAGACGGCATCGTTGGGCAAAGCACCTGGAACGCCATCTACCGGGAATATGCATCCATGGAATCTGACAACGCCCCAGAGGCGGGCGGCAACGCGGGCACCTACCCCGGCACGTCCATGACTGTGGGCAGCCGCGGCGACGCAGTGCGGCGCGCGCAGTTCTGGCTGCGCATCATTTCCCGCTCAAACAGCGCCATTCCCACCATTACGGCAGACGGCGTCTTCGGTGCCGCTACCGAGCGCGCCGTGCGCGCTTTCCAGCAGTTCTACGGCCTGTCTGTGGACGGCATCATCGGCCGTGCTACCTGGAACAAGCTGTATGAAGTGTACACCGATATCGCCAACGGCCTCCTCGGGCCCGGTGAGCGCCCGGGCACTTATCCCGGCTCGCCGCTGCGCGTGGGTTCCACCGGGCGCAGCGTGAAGGAAGTGCAGTACTATCTGTTTCTGCTCAGCGCCTATTACCCCAGTATCCCAGAGATAAAATTCGACGGCGTATTCGGCCGCGCCACTGAGCAGGCCGTGCGCGCCTACCAGACGCTGATGAACCTGCCGGTGGACGGAGTGGTGGGGCCGGACACCTGGGCCAGCATCTATGCCCGCATCACCACCCTGCGCACAGTAGACGGCCCCGTGCAGGCATTCCGCGTGTTCCGCTACCCCGGCTATGAGCTGAAAGAGGGCATAGAAGGCGACATGACGCGCTTTGTGCAGTTTCTTCTTTCGTATATCGGCCTTTTCTACGATGAGATAACCCCCATCAAAAATCTGGACGGCGTGTTTGGCCCCGAGCTCACCCGGGCAGTAGAGAGCTTCCAGCAGGCTTTTGGGCTACCCGTGACGGGCGTGGTGGACGAAAAGACATGGAACGCCATGGTCATTGTGTACCTGTCTTATGCCTCCGACGCGGGCGAGGCCAACGCGCCGGACGGCCAGTACCCCGGCTATGTAATGACGCTGGGGTCTGCTGGTATCGAAGTGCGCCGCCTGCAGCGCTATATGAACTCCATTGCCGCACGCTATTGCTTTGCAGACTTTGTACCGGACACCGGCATCTTCGACGAACAGACACTGTACGCCGTGCAGCAGTTCCAGGAGGGCTTCGGGCTGCCCGCCACGGGTCTTGTGGACAAAGCGACGTATGAAGCCATTTATAACTATTATCTGGCAGGCGAGGAGGAGTGACGTATGGCCAAAGTATTTGTATATGACGCCTATACCAACAAATTCTATAAATACAACCTCAGCGAGAACGACCCAATGCCCTATTCCTACGGCAACACCATGCGCCTGCGGGAGTTCCGCGGCTCATCGAACAGTCAGACGCTGTGGACAACGGTGGCAGCCATGGAAGCCTGGAACCTCACGCGCCGCCGCTACGGCAAGGGCATCTACATCGGCTATGCATACAAACGCATCTGGGAGGGCGGGCATGGCACCACCAGCCAGCATTATGCAGGCGTCTCGTTCGATGTAGGGCAGAACGTATCCAGCGCCGAGCGCGTGCGTATCCGCGACGCCGCTGTGGCCACCAAAGCCTGGGGCTATGTGGAACCCATCAGCATGACGCCGCGCTGGGTGCATTTCGATCGCCGCTACGGCACCGCGGCCTGTTCCGGCGTAGGGTACCCCACTGTGCGCCGCAATTCCCGTAACACTTATGTACTCATCCTGCAGGATGGGCTGAACTATCTGATATACTTTCTACTACTAACCGGAAAACAGCGAAAACAAGCGATTTCCAAAAACTTCCTTCGGTTCGATTGCTTTTATGGAATCCCTTGCTTATGCTGAAACGCGAAAACTGTAGAAAGTGGGCGGATAATATATGCACAGTCTGTCGGGAATTTTAGTAGCCATGGGCATCACTCCAAATTATGTGGCCTACAAATACCTTGGCCTGGCCATTGTAACAGCATATCACGATATGTCTTTACTCACTAAAATTATTAAGGGAATCTATCCGTCAGTGGCAGAAGCGTGCGGAGTGTCAGCAGAAAGCATCGAATCCAGTATTCGCCGCAGCATCTGCGATGGATGGAATGGAGAAGGCCGCGCCACGATGGAGCACCTAATGAACCGAATATTACTAGATCCGCCTTCCAATGGCCAGCTTATCAGTGCCATTGTCCTTTATATGAAAGAACACATGATTCCACCGTACTTTCCTCTTTAAAACCAGTAGGCCCCGGCAAATGCCGGGGCCTGTATTATTTCTTCAGCTGCTTTACCGCCTGGTCAATACCCGTGGCGGCAAGGCCGGACGCCACACCCACAGCCGCGGCCGTGATGGGGTCTGTGGCCGGAAACTCCGGCATGCCCAAATATAGTGCCGCAAGGCCCAACAGAAGGCCTGCAAAGCCGCAGGCAATGGGAATGTACTTATTATTGTCAAACGGCGTTGCCTTAACGACACTACCCACCAAGTAGCAAAGTACCGTGATGGCCACCACAGTGGCAAGCCCGAAAATAGATACGTCCATATAAATCCTCCTTTATCCGTTGCGAATCTCAAGCTGTTCACAGCGCCGCACGATGTCACCCACAGAGTGGTCGCCATCGCCCAGCGCCTCATATGCATGGTAGCAGCCCTTCAGTGTTTCCATTCCGTAGGGGGGAATTTCGCCTGTCTCGATGTAGTGCAGACCCAAGTCTATCACCTTGGCGCGCAGAAGCATCTTCAGGCCCTGCTCCATGGCTTTGTCCTTCTTTGCGTTGCTCTTTAACCGTCCCGCCGCCCACCCTGCAAAGGCCGCCACCAAGGGCAGCACCGCTGTAATGATGTCCTGCAAAAGCTCCATCTGTCAGTCCTCCAGCGCCGCACGCGCGGCCTCTATTTTTTGCAGATAAGTGTCTGCATCTTTTTCAGCGCGCTCGGCACGCTCTGCTGCAGCCTGTGCCTGTGCCTCCGCCTGTTCCGCGCGCTGCACCGCTGCATCGCGCTCTGCCGTCATGCTGGCAAGACTGTTTCGCAGCGCCTGTGCTTCGGCCTGTGCGGCCTCCAGCTCTGCGCGCAATGCCTCTACATCATCCTCCGCGGGCTTGTCCGGCTCGTCCGGTGTCTCTGCGGGCGGCGTATAGATGCAGTACCCCAGCCCCAGTTCCGCGGCCTTTGTCAGCACCATGCGCTGGTCGCCGCTGGAGGCCGGGCCTATGTATACAAGCGCGTTGCCGCTGCCATCCGCAGCCCCTTCGCTGTAACCCAGGCCCAGGCTTTGCGCCTGCTTTTTCAGCGCCGCCCTGTCTCCGCTGCTGGCAGGGCCTATCTGCATTGTGATATTATCCGGTGATAACGGCTGTACCATCTCAGTTTCCCCCTGTTCGTTGAGTTTGTTGGCTTCATCCACAATATACTGCAGCTTGCCTTTGAGGTAAGGGCCGGGGCAGGCCGTGGCGGCATACATGCTGTGCCATGTCAGCGTCTTGCCCAGCACCAGCGGGTGCAGGCCGTTGCGCTTTGCGATGTCTGCCACCAGCTTGATGAGGGTTTTCAGCGTATCATCGGCCACCGGCCAATTCGGCGCGCCGCCGTTGTTGCTTGTCTCAATGGTTACAGCCCGGCAGTTGGACGCCCAGTGGCTATTTGTCCAGGCTATATCATCCTCGCTCACATACTGGCCTATTTGGGTGCCGCTTACGCCGTAATGGCTGCTGCCCTCACGGCCCACACGCTGCCACAGGCGGCCCAAGTCGTCGATGCTCATAACACCCGCGCAATGGTGCACGGTGATTTCTGTGATTTTGCCGTAGCGGCTGCGGCCCTTGGTGTAATTGCCCGCATATGCCTGCATGCGCTTTGTTACAAGACTGGAGCCTGTCATTGCTGCGCAACCTCCTCTCGTGCATCCTCCGGCATGTCAGCACCGGGGCCCGCGTCTGCGTCTGCATTGATGTACTTTTCATCCTGTGTCATTTGTTTTTACCTCCTATGAGAATTCTGCTCGTGTTACATGAAATGTTTCGCAAGCCGTACATGCAGATTTATAATAATTGCGCTGTACATAGAGATAGACACCGTTTTTTCGATACGAGGAAGGAATCGAAAATACTTTATTTGTACCCGACATATTAGCTGCTCCCACCGCATCTACAAACACATGTGAAATATTCGTGTTATGCCAGTCTGCGGCATCAAGGTCGGCGTTCGTAGAAAGGCCGATAAAGCCATGGAAGTTAATATCGCCCGCACTGTTCCACCATGATAAGGTAATTTGTGCAAACCCGCTTAGGTTTAACGCATCTGTGCTGCGAACAATCATATAGTTCCACCAATCTGTACGCCACTTTGCGCTAACCGCAAGCTCACTAGTAGAGCTTGACCAGTAACCATCTCGCCAGTTTGTCGCTGTCCATCTGTTTTGGGCAATAAGGTTCAAGCCACTCTGCCACACCTTTGTGCCGTCGATGTTTAACTGCTTTAGCGAGGTCCCATTGCACACCATCTTCCCGCTGGAGGGGATGCTTGTGCCGTTCAGCTCCAGCGCCATCTCACATCAGCCCCAGTTCGGCCAGCTTCTGTTCGATATAAGTGAGCTGCTCCATTCTGGCATACAGGCGCACCTCTTCTGTGGTCTTGCCCGTCTGGTTGTCGTACAGCGTAACGCGCTTTTTGGCAATTTCAGCGGGCACAGTGTAATGGGAAAGGGCAAGTATTTCATCGCCCTCCATGTCCTGGAGCTGCAGCGTATCCATGGCCTCTTCGTTTTTACAAAACGCTTCGAACTGGTTGAAGGTCATTGTCTTTTCCGGCATGTAAATCTCAAAGTAATTCCGCACATTCGCACTGCCCGAAGGGCAGCAGACGGTCTCGTCGTGCACCTCATATGTGTTTCCATTCCCGTAAATAAGCTTTTGCATTTTCTTTTCCCCCTTATTTGAATGTGATCGTTCCAGTTGTGCCTGAAACAGACACGGTCAGCGTTTTGCCGCCCAGCTTGGCCGAGTTCCCCACCGAAAGGGCCGATTCTTCCTTACCGCCCAGCTTGGCGGCATTCGCTGCGGGCACCTCCTCGATGCTTTCTTCGCCCACGGGCGCCCCCTCTTCGCTGTAGCCCTGCTTCACCGCGTGCAGCGTTACAGCGCCGGTGGCCTCGTCCACCGAAAGGCGCACAGGCCCGCCAAAGGTTTGGCTGGCTGCCTGTGCACCGGCCTCATCCGTGCCGGCCTCCGAGGCGGCAGGGGGCGTATACACCTGCACAGCCGCGGTCTCATCCACCACGCCGTCAGCGTCCTTGTCGTATACCGCGCGCAGCATTACCTCGCTGCCCTGCTCGATGCCGTCAATGGCCTGTTGTAAAAGCAAAATTTGCTGCTTTGCTGCCGTGTCGTGCGCCTGAATGGCCGCGGAAAGCTGCTGGAAATAGGGCTCCGTGTCCAGCTCGCCTATTGTTTGCGCCACTGTACCGCAGCGCCCGGTATCCAGCCGCGTGTCAGCGATAATCTCATCGCCCACAGTTTCCGTGCCCGGCTCCACACGGATGTTGGCCGTGCCCAGCTCCCATATGGTGGTGTTGCGTGTCAGGGCAGGAGCCTGCGGCTCGGCCGCCGCCGTGCCCTTGACATAATACAGGTCAATGCTGCGGTGCTCCAGCGACAGGTCCAGCCGGGCCACCACCGTATCAATGCGCGGCTGCGCCTCGGCTGCAGGCACCGGGAACTCCCGCTCTGCCGTCTCAATCCCCATAGCTCCCTGTATATGGCACACGCCGGGCTTGACAAGCACCTGCATCCCGGTGCCCGCCACCACCTGCAGGGCGTCTGTGGGGTTATAAAATACCCCGTCTGAAAAATACTGCGCAAATACCTTGCGCAAAAAGGCACTGTCCACAGCGCGGTCATACTGCGGCAGGCCCTGGCCGTCGTAGGTCACGCGGCTGGTAAATGGATAGCTTTGCATATCAGTAAATCAACCTCGCTTTCTTCAGCTGGGTGAGCATCTTGTCGCCCAGCTCTATGGTTATTGTCAAGTTGTTACGCTTGCGCACCTCGCGCACCGTGATGATGCGTGCCTCCATGGCCAGCCCCAGCTCCGGGATTACCACGTCCACAAGGTCGCCCAAATCCCAGTCGGTCAGGTACGCAAACCCTGTATTGCTGGCCTCTATCTCAATGTTTTGGATAATCTGGTAATCCAGCAGCTTGTCCAGCCCCTTCTGCCGCAGCCCCTCTAAATATTCCGCCTCTGTCTGCTCCTCTGGGTCCCAGCGGTCACTGCGGGCATCCACATACAAGATACGCCTGTATCCGCCGCCCGAAAGGTCGGCATACGCCACCTTGCGGTTTTCCTCCTGGTCCTGCCCGGCAATAATGGCATAATTGCGGTAGTTGCTGCTGTCTAGGCTGGCCTTTACTTCCGCGAGATTGCGGAAGCCGTCCGAAAAGGTCACAAAGGGGTTGATGTTCTGGCTTTGTGTGCGGTTCAGGCCCTGCCACACTTCGGCGGTTATCTTATTTGCCAGATAGTCATAGCGGCAGCGCAGGCTCATCTGCACGGTCTGCAGACGGGTGTACGCCACGTCCGCCAGTTTGCCGCCCGTCTCCTGCCATGCTGTGCCTTCGTCTGCGGCGGCCGCGGGCCAGTCCACCACCTCCAGCAGAGGGATGTCATCTTTGTACTGCTGCAGCATGCCCGTTACCGCGGCAGGGATATCCCCGGTGGCATAATAGGTAGGCCATACCACCTTGTCATTGAGCAGGGCTTCCAGAAAGTAGCCCGATATCTGGATGGACCTCCCCTTTACGGTTTCCTGCATCTCCACTTTTTGCACGACACCTGCTTCCGGGCGCTCCGGCGTATAGACATACGCCATATCGGGAGAGTAACTCGCCGGGTCCACCTTGACCGAAAATTGTCCTATCTCGTAATACTCGCGCGTCCACTGCAGGTTGAAATACTGCAGGTAGCCCACCGGCTGGAAGTCTTTATCAAGCCCCAATAGCTGCACAACTCACACCCCCAGATATTGGTTGTTATACCGCAAAATAACGTGCAGGCTGTTGTCACCAAAGTCTGCCGCATAGCTCACGGTATTGATGCCAGGCTGCATCTGCATGCCTGCAAAATTGCTGGTGCGGTCCACCTTGTTGAGAATGTTTTCTCCGTTTTTGCGCACACGGACATATGGAAAAAATACAATCTCTATCACGTCGCCCGCCTCCATGGTGTCCAGGATGCGGATATAGGCGTCATCCTTGATGAGCTTTGGGTTTGTTACCTGGCCCTCTGCCTGCAGTATGGCGCTGGGGTATGCAGGCACATCGCCCGGATACTGAAAAACCACCTTGCGGTCGTAGTTGTAATACGACACCAGCACGCCGTAATCGGGATTATCCATATAAGGGAACCCCCAGCGCGCCGTCTCGGAGGCGATATCCTGCCCAAAATCATCCACGCTCTGCCAGTAAGGATTAGGACAGAGAAAATAGGCTGAGAAACTCTGCTTGTCGTGGATGTACCCTGTGGGCGCTTTAAAAGCCGACAGCTCGCCCTCTATCCATCGCGTGCGCCCCATATACGTCAGGTAAACCTTATAGGTGCGCTTTGGGTTAAAAAACTCCGTGGCGCGCCAGCGCAGGGCGTCGTTTTGGGCGGCGTCCATCACCTCCGCCTCTATCCGCAGGTCGCGCTCCGATACCTTTTTGCCCGTGACGGTGCTGCCGTCGCCCACAGCGTTGTCCTCGGTAAAAATTTGCAGCTTCGGCGCATCGGCGCCCTCTATTTTGGTGAGCCCCCAGTCTGTTTCATCTGCAACCAGTTCGGCGCCGTCATCCCGCACAAAGCGGGCCACCACTGCCTCATCCATTGCGGTCACCTGCCAATCCATGTGTCTGCTCAATACGCAGCGCGCGGGCTATCTCGTCCGGCGCCTGCATCGGCTCCATAAAGTAGATGTTTTGCGTGTGCTGCTCGGTGTGAGCAGCATCTATCACGTCTGCTACACCACCGCCTGCGGCTCCCGCATAGGCAAACCGCATGCTGTTGGCCGCCACGCCTGCCCGCATGGCGGAAATGGTCTGCGCGGCCTGCTCGCGCCATGTCGTGCCATCTGCAGCCGTCTCAATCATGGCCCTTGTGGTCTGGTGCATCTGCCGCAGCAGCTCTGGTGTGCCACGTGCCACGCCGCGCGTCCAGCCCCGCATCGTCATAAGGCCAATCATCATCTCAAACAAACGGGACGGCGAGTTTATTTGCAGTCTGGATTTTGTGGCATTATAAGCCAATACCGCCGCATTAACCATGGCCGCAACCAGCGCCGAACTGCCGTTGTTGATGGCCTGAATGATGCCATTAATCATCTGCGTGCCGATGGTGCCAAAGTTGGAGGCCGTCACCTGATTGCTCGCGGCCGTCTTAGCTTTTTGAATCATCTGCACTGTGGCCGTTTCCAGGCTCTTGTTGGTGCTTACACCATTTGCCATATCGTCCACCATGTCAGTACCGGCTGCCGCCACATCCGGCAGGCCAAGCTCGGCCATGAGGGCCTGCACAGCTACCTCGCCGCCATTGGCAAACACCTCGCTCAGATGGGCCAGCTGCTCGTCTGTGGCGCTGGCCAGCGCGGCAACGTTGCCCGCGGCTTCCGGCCCGGCGTCCCGAAGCTGCTGCAGCAGGCCCTGGTTCAGCCCGCGCTCACCCAGCAGCACAAGGTTATCCGCCCACTGGGCCACGGCTGCCTGGTTATGCTCCAGATTGGCTATCATGTCATTGACACTTAGTTCACTCTCTGTATCAATGCGGTCAAACATATTCGTAGCTGCCTCGGTATAGGCCGCCAAGGCATCTGTGCGGCGCTGCATTTCTTCCTCTTCTGCGGCTGCCACCGCTTCCGCGTTTTCCACAATCTGGCTTGCATGTTCTGTATCCAGCTCCATCAGCTGGGCCTCCATCTCAGCCTTTTCTGCAGCAATTTCCTTTTCACGCTCGTGCGCTTCTTCCTGTGACGCACTAAGCTCCTCCATCAGCTCGTTGTATTCACTCTGCTTGATGACGCGTTCTTCCAACTGGGCATCCAGCTCCGCCTGTTTGGCTTCGATTTCCTGTATATTTTCCTGCAGGCTTATTTCTTCCTGATACAACTGGTTTTGCCGCTCTATCAGGGCGTTGGATTCCTCCATCGTCTGTTTGGCGCTGATATACTCGGCCACCTGTTCCGTGTTCATGCTGAGCAGGTCGTTTTCCTCGTCGTAGGCAAGGTTCAGGCCATCATAGGCCGCATTGAGCTGCTCCACATAGGTGGCAAGCTGTGCCTTTTCGGCGGCCGTGCGGTTTTCCTTGTTGGCCAGGGTATCTATCTGGCTGATAAGCTGCCGGGCGGCCTCGCCCTCCGTTTTGATGGATTTTGCGGTATCCGCATAGCTTTTTGCACTGGATTCCTGGCTGCTTATCAGGTCATCCGTGGCAGTTGTCAGCTCATCCACTGCTGCCGATTGCTCTTTATAAGCCTCCGTCTCCTGGTTAATCATTTTATACAGGGCCACACCCAGTGCCGCGATAGCTGCAGCCGCCCCGATAACAAGCGCCACCATCGCCCCGATAGGGTTGGCCGCCATGGCGGCATTCCAGGCCCACTGTGCAGCCGTTACAATGCTGATACCGCCGGAAAGCAGCCCCACTACAACGGTTTTAGCCGTCAGGGCGCCACTGCTGGCCAGCACCGCCGCAGTCTCGGCAGCTGTCGCCGCTGTGCCTGCGGAGGTGATAAGGTTGCCTGCTGCATCAATTGTCATGCCCTTGGCCTTGGCGGCAGCACGCACCTTTTCGGCCGTGGCCTCGCTGGCCAGTGCAGCCGTCAGCAATGTGTGCGAGGTGGCATCCATCATTACAAGGGCCTGCGATGCCGCCATCGTTGCCTTGGTGGCGGTGATTACTGCATTGAGGCCTTTATATGCTGTACTTACTGTGCCAATGATGGTGTACGCCTTCATCACAGCCCACAGCCCACCCACACCGATAGCCAGCAGATCAATATTTTCCAATACAGGCGGAATCACTGTAGCAATTCCTTTCAATGCAGTCTCGAACATGGAACCGAATTTTGCAATGGCATCCCGCATTGTGGGGCGGCCCAGCGCCTCCTGTGTCTCATCGATGGAAGTTATGATACTCTGCACGCCGCGGGCAATAGCCGCACCCATGTTATCAAAGCTCGCACTCCAGCTGGCGCCTGCTTCTTTTGCCGCGCCGGTAAGGCTTGGGAATTTAGATGTGCCGTTTGTGATAGCGCTGTTCATAGTGGTGATAAACCCGCTTGCGCTTATCTCGCCTGCAGACATGGCCTCTGTTACCTCGGTGGCCGTCATGCCCATGGCGTCCGCATACATCTCAATGGCCGGAATACCCGCATTCAGTAGCATCTCCATGTGCTCCATCGTTACGGTTCCCTTGGTCTGCATCTTGCTCAGGGCGTCTGTCACGCTGGCAAAGGTGGCGTTGCTGCCGTCACCGTAAAAGGCCACGGCATCACCCCAGGCGCGCACGGTTTCTGTGGCGCCCTGCACCTCCATGCCGCGGCTCACAAAGTTCTGTACGCTGCGGCTGGCCACATCCAGGCCGTAGGCCGTGCCCTTGACGATTTCATTTGTTTCCTCCAGCGCGGCATTTGTGACGCCTACATCGCCCGTTATGGTTGTCATGACCCGGTCAAATTGCTCCATCGTGTCAATGCGGCCCAGCGCTTTATCCACACTGTTAGCCACCATTTGAAAGCCCTTTTCAAAGAGTTTAAAAACACCCATGCCTCCCACGATGTCAGAAAGCCGGCTGGCATCCCGCTGGAAGCCCTCCGTGTTGATACCTGTGTCAAATAGCAGCTTGCCATCGTATGCCATCGGTCATCCTCCTCTCAACGCTGCTCCATCATCCGGCGCACCTCCGCACTGCGCCGCCGCGCGCGCTCCAGCGTGGCCTGCTCAATTTCCTGCGCCGTGCGGCGCGGGGAAGATAGCAGCGGGTCCAGCGCCCAGTGCTTTTTCTGTTCCTCCAAAAAACCGCGTTGGTATTTATCTTTTACTTGTGATAGATCCACCGTGCGGTAGTACATGATGCGGCCCATCTGCGTGGTGTCCGGCAAGCCCATTAATAACGACATGAACTCCCACCAATGCAGAAAATCCACCGTGGTCAGGCTTATCCCATAAGCCGCATAAAAGCCAGCGTAGATCATCTCAGCATCCTGTTCAAAATCATAGGCGCGCGGGGCCTCCCGCGCAGGACCGCCTTTTTTCTCCGGCTCCGGGCGCCCGCAGCCGTAAAACCACATCAGCTTACGGATAGCATAATCCACATCCTGCGGTATCTCCGGCCACAGCTGGGTAAGCCCCAGGTACAGCCGTTCCGCCTCCGGCATATCCTTTTCCTGCAGCAGCAGTTCAAAGCGCACCATGTTGCGGTAATCGGGCGAGATAGGGATACCGTCTATCTCCTCCGGCAGGCCCTCCTCCAGCAGGATGTTCATTTTCTTTTCCTCTGCGCCCGGCGGGTGGCGCGGTTCGGTGTAAACTTTTTGATGTGCAGCCCTACCATCTCGCCTTGTTTGGTGGCTGCGGCCTGGATGGCGTCACATACATCCAAAATTTTGGCAACGCTCGTTTTCGGCCCCAGCAGCTTGTTAGCAATACCCTCGCCAAACACCGCGTCAATCCAGTCCGTGCAGATTTTGCAGTACGCCCGGCACCATTCCGTGTACGCGCGCAGATGCTCCGGCGTTGTCACTGTCTCCGGCATTGGCGGGGCCTCAGCCGCACGCGCGCTCATTTCCTCGCCGCAGCGCAGGTAGCGGTCCAGGTCGTCCGGGGCGGTAATGTCAAAATCCAGCTCGTGGCCCATTACGTTCAGCATGCTTCATCGCTCCTTTTACTTGAAAGAAAAGCGGCCCCATGCGGGGCCGCTTTGTCAGGTTGTTTTTTGCGCAGTACTCTTGGCTGCTGCTGTCTGCAGAGATTCCTGAACAGTCTTTGTATAGGTGTATTCCTTTGGCGTACCTTTGGCCGTCAATGTAGCCTTAAAGCCTGCATTAGCCCCGGCTGCGCCGTTGGGGTCCTCATCAATGACAATACTGATGCTTCCTTGCTCGCCTTTGCCGTTGAGCATGTTGAAATAGACATACGGCTTGATTACCGCCTGCCCGGTGCCGTACTTGATGGCATGGGCAAGCAGCGCGTCCTGGAAAGCGTCGCCGCAGAAGCGGTCGCCCGTCAGGTTAAACGCGCGCGTGGTGCCTGTTTTGGTGTTCTGGGCGCCGCTGCGGATATAGTTACTTTCAGCTGTCTGTGCTGTCATAGTGCCAGAATGCTCTGTGATGCCCTCCTGCGCCACCAGGTAGTCATCCGGCCCCGTCTCATCGCCGGCCAGGCCGATGGCCAGCACGAAATCATCGGCGGTCACAATGCCTGCATAGTCCGGCGTGACAGTCACTTCCTGCATCAGTTCAGATAGTTTCATGTCATTTCCTCCTTTGGTAATAAATCAATCTGCATTGTATCTGGTATTGCCCCTCGGTGCCTGTGCTGCTCATCAGGTAGCCTGTGCTCATTGCCTCGATGCACTGCACCTGCCTGTTGCCCGGCAGGGCAGGGAAGCTGCGCCGCCGTGTCTGCTCCTCCATCCAGGCAGCCAGCCGCTCGAAAAAGCCGCTGTTTTCCATGGCCTGCGCCGTGTCGCCGTCTATGGGCGACTTCGACGCCAGCACAAACACATATTGCCGCTGCGAGGCGCCATGCACATATGCCTTCAGCACCTCATCCACAGGCGATGGGCTTATCATGTACTCCAGCGGGCGGTCGGGCAGAAAATCCACGTTGAGCTTCGCGCCTGCCAGCAGGGGGCAGCCCTGCAGGTATGCCTGCAGGGCCTCAATGATGGTCTCATACATACCTTGCACCAGCTTTCTCGGCCGCACCTTTCAGGATATAGCCTTTATGGTCTACTTTCATGCGCTCAAACCATTTGGCGCCGCGCCTTGGGTCATAGGTGCGGGTAATGTCCGTGCGGTAATACTGCCAGCGCGCATAGGGGGCAATCTGGCTTATCTCACCGGTGCCTATCACCGTGCCCAGCGTGGCCGATTTTATCAGCATGCCGCTTTGATGCGGCGTATACGGCTCCATCAGGCGGATGACTTCGCTGTCCACAAACGCTTGCACGCCTCGCAGCTGCTTTGTGCGCTCACGCCCGAAAGATGGGTTCCACTGCAGCTGTGCCGTAATCTTTCCGCCCGCGGTTTTGCGCTGCACAACGGCTCCGCGCGGGGTGGTGATGGTAAGCAGCGCCATGTTCAGGCCCCCTCGATGCGCCAGTGCGGCAGGCCGCCGCGCCGGTTATCCCGCACGCTGGTTACGCGCCAGCTCTCTGCATATTTTTGTGTCAGCTGGCTTGCGCCGGTGATATCATCCGCCACAAGCCCCTTGACAACGATATCGCCCGGCACGGCTGCCACCTCAGCGCGGCCATAGATGCGCACAACGTAGCTGTCCGCGGCAGTGTCACCGCTTGTTCCCGGCGTTACCGCCCGGCCCCCGTGCCAGCTCACGCCGTGGTACTGCGTGCGCGTCCACACATCCTTGTGCTGCACAGCGTCCCAAGTATGATGATATAGGGTAACATCGGCATTCCGCACACCGCTCATCTCACCACACCCCCGTATACATCAGGTTGATGGGGCAGGTAAGATAATCCGCGCAGATATTGTGCAGCTCCCGCCTGCGGCTGCCTGCCCGTGACGACGCCTCGCCTTCACTGCGGTAGCTCACGCTGTAGCCGTCCACATTTTCCGATGCTACCGTGCCGCCCTGCGTCTGCTCATCCTGTGCAGCCCATGCCTGCAGCTGCTCGGCCAGCGCGCAGCAGCACAGGGCCAGCGCCCTCTCCATACAGGCGGGGGCGCTGGCTGCGCGGCCGGTGGTGATGCGGTCTATCTGCAGGCTGGCCTTGGCGGCCCACTGCTCGAACTCTGCTTCGGGCAGTGCTCCGTGGTATTCGGTTCGGTAGAAATCATAGTCCGCATACATGGCCGCCACCTCCCGTCTTAGCCGCTTACAGCAGTTTCCACGCGCTTGATGTACAGCGTTTTGGGCTTGGATACCTTGAGGCCGTACACCTTGCGGCCCTGCACCGCGCTGGCGCCGATATACTTGCCGGAGCCGGACAAATCCTGCACATGCACAGGCACCTGCCACTCCTGCACGCGGTGGCACCAGTTCGGGTGCCCGCAAATAAATTCCGTGGTCGTCTTTTTGCTCGCTACGCGGGTGGTGCTCTCAAAGTCCATATTGTTGCTCTCAAATACCGTAAAGCCCGCAATCTTGCCCACAGCGCCCGCCTGCACCAGCTCCTGGGCAAGATCGCCCTGTTTGACAAACAAGGGGTCCTGCAGCAACAGTTCCAGGTATTCGGGGCTTGCAATCATCCAGCGCCCTTCGTTGGGTACCCCGGCACGGCTCAGCACACGCTTGGCGGCCAGAGCCTCCTTATAGGCGGTGGAGGCCGTGATGGCCGTCTTGGTGGCGCTGATGTTGGCGTCCGTGGGCGCCTGCAAAGCATCCATAGAGGCCTTGTCCATGGAGAGGCCCAGCGAGTACCCGGCGCTGTCCAGGCGCTCCGCCACAATGCCGTCCGGCACGCTGGCGGCGTCAAAGCCGTCGATGATTTCATTTACCGCCTCATCGTGGTCGATATTGAGGTCAATGTAGGTTGTGCTGCCCGCGGAGGCGTCAATGCCGCTGGCCTTGTCGTAGTCCTTAACCTCTACCTCCGTGTCGCGCACGGGGATTTTTACTTTGCCTGCCTTCGGGTCGCCCTCATAGCGGTTGTTAAAAATCAGGTTGTCCTTTGTCACAAGCGTATTGCGCAGCTTGGCGTCCACCAGCTTTGCATAACGCTCCTGTGCAGTGTGTGCCATATTGTTTTTCTCCTTTCTCTGTTTACAGCTTCAGATTGGGGTTCATCTCGCTGAAAGCCTTTTCCACGCCGTCCGCCGCGGCCTGCAGCATGTTGCCGCTGCCGGTGCCTGCGGCGTACAGGGGCGGGGTGTTGTCAAAAGCATAGGCAGCATCCTTTTCCAGCGCCTCAAACAAGGCCTTGGCGTCCGCGTCGCGGTTTGCGCTGGCACGCAGCGCCTGCATGCGCTCATCGCCCGCCAGCGTGCGTATCACCGCTGCATTGCGCGCCTTGTGCTGTGCGGCAAGGCCGTCAAACCAGGCGTTAAACTTGTAGTCCTCCAGCTGCGCCGCGGCGTCCTTTTCCGCCTGCTCGGCGCGGGCCTTGTAGTCCGCTGCCTCTTTGCGCACCGCCTCAATGTCCTTGTCCGTGGCCTGCAGGCCCTCAATGGTCTTGTTTGCCTCGGCCAGCTGCGCCTTGGCCGCCTTCAGTTCGGTGTTTTTCGCGTCGAAATCGCCCTTTGCCACAAAGGCTTTTCCGATTTCGGCGCTCACGTGGGCGTCGATATCCTCGGTGTAGGCGTCGCCAAGGATGCCCTTCAAAAAATCCAGTGCCATTTGTTGTGTTGCTCCTTTCGTTTTATAGTGGCTTGTTTTGCCGCTGTCCTTTTTATCCGGCCAGTCCCGGTTTTGCGGCACCCGTTTTCTTGTCCGCCGGGCCAGCGGTATCAATTTAAAAATGCCCTTGAAACGGGCTTTAAGCCGGCTTCAAAGGCAATATAAAAAGGGCCTCGAAAGGCCCCTTTTATCAAAATTATCACTTTTAGGATTGCTCTGCCTTGCGGATACGGATATTGTTGCACATCATAGCAAGTGTTTCACCCGCATCGAGGGCAAAGTCTCCTAATTCCTCTGCGGTGATTCCTTCTCTTTCAATAAACTGGTGTACCCCGCTTTCCAGTTCCAGCCATTCATCCTCTGTCAGGGAAGGGCGTGAAAAATGTCGGTCAAGGGCACGGTTTCGCTGTTCTTTGCTCAGCACGGGCTTTTCTCTCTGAAGAATTGCCACAAGGTCCTGTACCGCCTGTTGTTCTTCTTCATCCGGCACACCGCGCTTTCCATCCAAAATCATTGTGCGGTAATCTTCCAGCTGCTTCTTTGCCTTATCTGTCAAATCAGCTCACCCCCACAGGTTATACACTGCTTTTCTAAGAGCCTCTTTTTCATGCGGCTCAATTTCATGCGCTGCAATATAATCATCCACACGCTCAACCAGCCAGTCATATCGTTTTGGAAGTTCCACCTCAAACAATGCCTGTGCAAAAGCCAAGTCCGTTTCGTACATGCCGGTGAAATTGTTGATTGCCCGCAGCAAGTCAACTTCTCTTCTATACGGGCGACTATAGGGAATGCTGTTATCCTTGCAGATTTCCTCTGTAAGAAGCTGCACCACACCTTCTTCGATTTTCTTGCTCTGTGAATAGACAGTATGGGAATGCTGAATAGCAGACCTCATGTGAAGAAGTTCATGAAGCACAGTATCAATACCAGCATTATCCCGCAAATAGATTTCCCGGTTCCATCCGGCTTCACCAACATTTTTATCATGCGTCAGTGTATTGATACGTCCGTTCCAGGCACTTGGCTTCTTCGTGTACTTGTCCAATCCGACATTAGCTAGCGTGGCCGCTGCCTGCATCTGCTCCGGCGTGGCAAAACTTTTTGCCGCTTTTAGTATATCATCACTGGGCATTTTTGGCGAGTAGTTTCCTCCGCTTGGCCGGATGCCCAGCTTTCGCGCCGCCCAGGCATCCCGGCTGGCACGGCTGCGGCCATACTCGGCCGTCATAGTGCGCCACGGCTCCGACGTCTGCCCCGTGGCCTTGCAAAACCGGTTATACTCCTGCCGGATATTGGCAAGGCGTATCTGCTCCGTCCGCAGCCACTCGGCATCGCCCTCGGCCGCCATCACGTCATACTTTTTCGAGCTTATCAGGCTCTCCAGCTCGCGCTTGCGCCCCTTGGCCTCGTACAGCGTGTAGTGCTTGCCCTGATACCACACGCCTGCCTCGTTGTCGTCCAGATATTGCTGCAGCTGCTCGCTGCTGTACGCGGGCGGGCTGATGCCCAGCAGGATGGGGTATACCGTGTGCATGCACCCCCACCAGCCAAAGCGGCGCCGCAGGCCGTTGTTGATGCGCTCATACTCCTTAGCCGGGTACTGGTGCCCCTGATACGGTGCATGGTCCGGTGCCGGGGCCGCGTGCGCGCTTATCTCCCAGCCGTCCGCCCCAATGGCATCATAGTTCATTTTGCTGATAGCGTTGTGCATCTCGCCCATGCGGTTGACGATGTATTGGCGCACCGCGGCCTCAATGCGCATGCTGCCGCCGCCCTCGCGGGGGATGACGCGGATGCCCCGGCGCACAAGCTCCTTCAGCGAAGCCCGAACTGCTGATTGAAAATCAGCAGCTCCCGTGGCAGTCTGCATAAAGGCGAAATCCATAATTTTGCCGTATGCCTCTTTGACGGTGTACAGCTTTTTATCCGGGCCGGGCGCCCACAGGTTTTCAAAATCCTCTGCCGCCGTGCGCCTCGATACAATGCTGTATGCCTCCACCAGCTGCTGCAGCTGCGCGTTTTCCTCAAACTCCGCCGTCAGGTCGGCCATGTCCTCAAACAGCAGGTCAATAGCCTCATCGGACAGGGCAAGCTGTTCGGCAATGGCGCGTTTGATTTCCTTTTCTGCCAGCCCCAGCTGCTCGGCCCTATATATCTGGTACTCCGCCGTGCTGGTGATGCCGCCCGCCCCGCGCACACGCCGTACAATATCGCGCAGCAGTATCTCGTGGATGGGCTCCGCCACAGCCGCCGCTTTTTTGCGCAGCGCCTCCAGCGCCTCCTGCTGTTTTTTGCGGTCCATTTACATCGCCCTCTCTCGTGCCTCGCGGGCAATGTCCTCCAGCTCCGGCATGTATTTGGCACGGATGGCGGCCAGGTCCTCCGGCGTTTCCCAAGGCAGGTCATACTTCCACGCCAGGGCAATTTCCGGCCGCAGCATCTCATACTGCACCATCTGCAATATCTCGCTCCAGTTTTTGTCCGGGTCATACAAAATGCCGTTGCCCCAGCTGATGCTCAGCTGCTCGCGCACATCCCATGCCGTGCCGTCGCAGTAGCGGTACATCTGCCCCAGCGTGTCGCACAGGATGAGGTATTCCCGCACGGCGTCAAACCACACATGCTGCAAATCTATCAGGCTCAGGTTGTAATCTCCGGCTGTGCTGGCTATCTCATACGCTGTTTTCTCCACTTCCTGCACGTCAGAGAGCAGCCCGCGTTTCATTCCGATGACGTTTTCGATGCTTTTCAAATAAGTTTGCTTGCGGGCCTCATAGGCCTCATGGCGCAGCGCCGGGGAAAATGCCGTCAGGCCCGCGCCTTGGGCGTGATATTCCTCCACGCCGACAAATACGTTATCCTTCAGCATGCGGCGATGGCCTTCGCGGTCTGCTATTTGCAGCATCTCGGCGGGGGCCACAATGCGGTGTCGCCCCAGCTCGTATTCATCATTGAGCAAAGCCTCGTTGCGGTTGATATTGTGTATCAGCCCCATGGCGGGCTCGTAGATGCTGATGGCCTCCATGCTGCCGTCCACGCAGTTGGCCAGCGGCGTGCGCAGGGGCACAAGACCCACGCTGCCCACAGGCCGCGGCAGCACAAACGTTTCCGGCAGCCCTTTATACTGCGGCAGTGTGCCCAGGTCACAGGGGGCGCCAAGCTGCCCGCTGTCCTTGCTGCAGTACAGCCGGTTTTTTATGGTAAGGTAGCCGCTGGCGTCTACCGTTCGCGTTTCCAATAATGTGTAAAATGCGTTTTCCCAGGCCGTTTGCTCGCTGGTGCCGATGCTTGTAACGGCACCGTCCGGCCCGCGGCCCAGCACCACCGCCTGGTTGCGCCGGATAAGCCGCGGCCGGAACACCACGCCGCCGGCCTGCTGGCAGGGCACGGGTTTTAGCCATGCCTCGCCGCTAATCAGCATCCACTGCATGGCCTCGCCGCGCACGCGGTCCAGCTGTGCCAGGTTTTCCGCCATCCACGCGCCCTTTCCGCTGTCTGCGTCCTGGATATCGCTTGCATACTCCGCAAACATGCCCTTTTCCAGCTTGTGCACGATGGTATAGGGCAGACGCTGGCATGGATCGGATTCCCGGCTGGGCGTGCGGCGGAAGTATTCCGCTATCCAGCTGCGGATAGCCTCCTGCATCTCTGCGCTGGCAATGTCCGGCGCGCCGAAGGCCTCCGCAACACCGCTCACGCTCCGGTCAAACAGTGCCTTGATAATTGCCATCCGTGCCGCCTCCTATCTCTACATGGATATGCTGGCAGCGCAAGGCCGCCAGCGCATGCTCCAGCCCCTCTGTATAGGCGCGCAGGGTACGGTGCCGCTCCTGCAGCTCCGCCAGCTCGCGCTGCAGACGTGCCTGCTCCTCCAGCATGCTCTGCCGGGCGTATGCGGGCAGATATTGCTCTGCCAGCCATTTCTTCAGCTTATTCACTCGTTACGCCCCCTTACGCAGCCAGATGCGGTTTGTCGCGTAGCGCACCGCATCGATGTGGTGGTTGTCCGCATCCACATACGCCTGTATGGCTTCGCCTTCCTTGTTTGTCTCATATTCGTACTCTGTAAATTCTTTCGCTGTGTCCGGGCAGCGCTCTGGGTCTATCACAATGGCCGTCAGGCCCTGCAGCCACTTCATGCTTTGGTTAAGCGAGCCAGGCCCTTTCACGGCCTCAAAGCAACGCAGGCCCTGGTCGCGGTAATCGGCGCAGCTTTTGGGCTCGGCGCTGTCCGCTATCAGCTGCTCGCCCGCAGGCATGTGCTTTTTCAGCAGTGCCGCCGTCTCAAAGTTATTGAGTTTGTTGCGCGTCAGTTCTTCGAAAATGTACAGCGTGCGCCGTGCCGCATCGTATGCCGTGCGGTTCCAGGCCCACGGGTCGGGGTACCAGCCCCAGTCCACACCGCTGATGGTCTCGCCAAACGTCTGCACCTTTTTCCGGCTGATGGGTTCCAGCCTGATATTGTCAAACACCTGCGTGCCGTTGCCCACTGCCTCGCCTAGGTATTCGTGCCGGTATTTGGTCGGTTTTGTCTCCTTCAGATATTCTGCATCCGCAAAAAAGCGCGGGCCAAGCCAATCGCGCGGCGTTGTCAGGTAGGTGCTGTGGTGCACCAGCTTACCGCGCCGTGCCTCCAGCGCATACCGGTTTGCCCAGTTTTTTGATGCTGCAGGCGGGTTAAAACTCAGGAAGGTAAGGGCAAAATCGCCGCCACGCAGGGTAGACTGCTTGACGCTGCGCACCTCTGCCTCGCCTGCATACTGGTCCGCCTCCTCAAACCATACAATGCCGATGTAGCCATGTGGCAGTTTGATGGATTTAAGCTTTTCCGGCTTGTCCAGGCCAAAAAAGAGTATTTTCTGGCCTGTGGGCAGGTAGGTGATTTCCATGGGCGATACCGTGCTGCGGAATTTGCCCATCAACCCCAGCGCGCCAATGGCCCACTGCATCTGTGCATACACGCTGTTGCGCATCGTATTGGCCACCTTGCGCAGCACCACTGCATGGCACTCCGGGCGCTGCAGCAGGGTAAGGATGATTTCTATGCTCACAAAACTTGATTTTGTAGAGCCGCGCCCGCCCTTGCACACTACTTCATCCACGCCGCCCGCCTGCAGCTGGCGGTGCAGGCCGTAAAAGGCAGGGGAGATACACTCACTTAGCCGGGATATCGTCAACTATCTGCACCTCCCCGCCGTCCGCGCCGTTTTCTGCCTGGATATCCCGCAGCATTTTTACGGCGTCCATATCCCCGGCGCGGGCCTTACGCATCAGCATGTCGTATATTTCGGCAAAGCCGCCTGTCTTGTACTTTTCTATCAGCCCGCCCAGCAGGGCCAGAAAATCCCGCTTGCTGGTCTTGGTGTACCTGTCACGCAGCATTTTCAGGTCTTTTACAATATCGTAATTTTGCGTCTGCTGTACCGCTGCCAGCAGCGCCTGGCTGGTTTCCGTCCGTGTCCTCACCATGCCCACTCCTCTCCTTGCAAAAAACAGGCCCCATTTTGGGGCCTGCAAGGCATTTTTCGTTTTATTGGCCGTTTTCCCGTCCGAAATTTCTTAAAAGCTATTAAAGGGCTTTCTGCCGGGCTTAAACGCACACCCGCATGTCCCGCAGCTGCACTTCTGCATTTCCCTCTGGGTACGCTTCGCCGCCCGGCCATTGCTGCCCGGTTTTTATGGCGTTATGTCCCCGCCCACCCCCGCGGGGGACGAATCAACCCCGCGGGAGTAAAACGGTTTTGCGTACGGCTTAAACAGCCTTTTTATATTTACGGCCTTAGCGGCCATCCTTTCGTGCGTACTACACAGGTCGGGAAGGGGCACAGCCTCCGCCCGCCCTCGCCGGTTGCCCAGCTGCATTTTTGGCACAGCTCCGGCGGCTGCATCAGCTTGCACCCGGCAATTTTCCGCGCTGCCGTACGCCGCCGCGCCTGAAATGTTCTGCGCTTTTTCATAGCGTCGTTGCCTCCTGCACGATAATGCTGAAGCGCAACCTGCGCTGTGTGCCCAGGATATCCGCCAGCACGGTGGCCCGGCGCTGGCGCCGATCCATATGTACAATACGGCCTGCAAACTGTAGCAGTGGCCCGTCCGTCACACGCCAGCCACCCGGCGCAAACAGCACTGTGGAAAGGCCCAGCACCTCCGCCGAGGCCAGCCCCCAGCGCACCACGTCTACCTCGGCCAGCGCCTGCGGCCTGCCTGCCTCCAGCCCCAGCCAACGAATAACGCCCTGGACGGGCGCTACTATGTGGTACAGCGCCGCGCTGTATTCCACACCTACAAATACATACCCTGGCAGCAGCAGGCGCTGCTCCTCGTGCCAGGCGCCGCGGCGGCGCAGCAGCACCTTTTCCTCCGGTGCCCGCGCCTCTATACCCTTGCGCCGCAGTGCGCCGCACACATCTTTTTCGTGGGCCGTCATAACCTGCAGCACATACCACTCCATTACAGTGCAGCCTCCTTTTGCTGCTTTTCCAGCACCTGCACCAGCTGGCGGTACAGCTCCGGGTGCTCGGCCCCCAGCGCCGAGAAAAATTCCGCCTTCAGCTCAGCCAGCGCGGCCTCTGCGTCGCTGCGGTTTTGCACCTCAATGCGCTGCTTATATGCCACTGCACGCGTCATGCCGTTCATTTCTTTTAACAATTTGTCGAGCCTTACATCGTCCCACTCATCCTGCGGCTTTGCCACAATGGCCTGCAGCATGCGCTGGGCCGCCACGCGGTTGATAACCTCGCTGTATTCCAGCTCCGGCACCTTTTCGGCTTCCCGCACCAAAACCTTAAAATTTTCCTGTGCCATCCGGATGGCCTCCAGGTCTGCGCTCAGGTTTTGCGCATAGGCCCCAATGGCGCTGATGCTGATATCCACACCCTGCCCGGCAAGATACTCTTTGATGTCGGCATAGGTAAAATCAGACGCCGCTTTCACCATTTCGTCCACCGCGTTGCGTATCTCTGGCGGCAGGCGGGATATTTTGCTGCGGCTCCTGTTTTTCTTTCTCATTCCGCCCGCGCCTCCTTTTAAAGTTCTATCAGCGGGTCCTTTTCCACGCCGCGCTGGATGCGTGTGCCCGCGGGGGACAGCTTGATTTCCAGCAGCTCCGGATCTGCGTCCGACACACTGGCGGGCGCATGCTCATCCACTGTGCGCACCAGGATATACCCGCTGTCGGCAAGATAGTTGATGGCGCTGCACATGGCCGCGCGCCCCATGCTGTCTGCCAGTGTGGTCTGCAGCACGCGCAGGCGCAGATATTGATAATCCAGCCCCAGCATCCCCAGCGTGCGGATGATGGTGCCATTATTCGCCGCCAGTTCCCCGGCGCGCACTTTTTTCAACATGTCGTTCTCGTTCATTTCAGCGTCCCCCTCGCATGATGTAGTCCATCAGCTTGTCCAGCTTGTTCTCCAGTTTCAGCTGGCTCTGCAAAAATTCCTCACGCCGGATGCAGTTTTCCTTGATGTCTTTTACGTTGTCGGAAATGGCAGTAATTTCAGAGCGCATTTCTTTGCGCATATCCTTCATTTCGCTGCGCACTTTTTCCATATCGGTGCTGTGTTCTTTGCGGGGGATATAACTCTCCCGCACATCCTTAATGTCGGCGCCATTCTTGTCCAACTGCTTAAAAACGCTCCTGCTCACCAGAGCCCCGATAAGGGTAATAAGCGCCGTCACGCAAATTGTTATCAGCCACCATGTCCCTGCGTCAAATACCATCCCGTCCATATGCTCCTCCAAACAAAAAAGGCATGATGCCCGCATTTGCTATAGGCATCATACCTTATCGTTTTAGTTGCAATCCACAAATATTTTAGAGCAAATTTTTCCGGCTATTCCTCAAAAAATGAGCATTGCCCCTCCAGCGGTCTGCGCCGCAGTTCTTCGGTTTTTTCCGCCACTATCTTGCGGATATAACCCTCGCTCAGCTCCCATTTTTTACACAGGGCATAGATATTCGTTCCGTCATATTCCTCACGGATTTTGGCATCCCGCAGAGGGATAACCAGCGTATCCGCCTGCGGGATGTACATGCGCCCTGTGCCGCCGTATCGGTCCACCAGCTTGCGGAAGGCCTCAATGCCAATCAGTTCCGCCAGTTCATATGCCTCGCCCTGCAGGTCCTCCAGCTGCAGCAGCTCCAGCAGCTCGTTCCTCACTTGTGCATCGCCTCCCGCTGGTATCTGTCGCTGTGCAGATATTTGCGCTCTGCGTTTTCGGCGTAATTTTTCAAAATATCAATAAGCCGGCTGCCGTCCTCCCGGCGCAAAAACCGCATGGGGTCTGCCGGGAAGGCTGTCACACCTATCTGCCGTTGGATAATGCCGCACAGCCTTTGGCGCAGTGGGGCGGGGTTTGGTTCAATGTCGCACCGTTCCAGCTCAGACATCAGCCACCATATTTTCCTCTGCTGTGCAGCCGTCACACCGCCCGGCACTTCGGTGTATTTGCGCGGGCCGCGGGGCTTGCGGTCTTTCCCGCATGCACTCCGCCGCCGCAACTCTGCCAGCACTGCCTGTGCTTCGGCGGGTGTCAGTTCCTTGACGGATTCCTTGCCCGTCAGCCCCTGCACCAGCGTGTGCAGCGCGTCCTCATGACTGCCATGCTCCACCATGCCCAGCCTGGCCGCCAGCGCATAGATGTGCTGGGTTTCATTTTTTTTGATTGTCAATGCGCCCATGCGGCACCTCCTTGCTTATTCCGTTACCGGCTCATCTTCAACATCGTAGTAAAACTCATCGCTTTGTTTGACATAGGCTCCAATGCTTTCCAGCAGCTCGGCGGGCTGCTTTGCCAGCGCCTGCCGGTCAAGGGTCTCGCTCGTGCGCACCAACTCGCCTTTGCCCATGGCCTTCAGGGCGGCAATGGCCTCCGCTACCTTGCTGCTTGCTATCACCAGCTTACTGCTTAACCGGTAGCCCACCGTACCAAAGGTAAGTACACGGCTTTTGCCGCAAAGCTCTGCCCGGTGCGCGTCCACATAGTCTTTCACGTCACCCTCCAGCCGCTTGATGCGGTTCTGCAGGGGCACTGCATTGCGGGTGTATTCGTCCTTGATGCCGTCGATACGCCGGTCCTTTTCCACGCCCAACTCTACCAGCGCGTGCCTGCACTCGCGTATATCGCGCAGCGCCGTGTCCACTGCCGCCCAGTCGCGCAGCACCGGCTCACTCGCCACTCGTTTCCTTGCCATCCTGCTTTCCCTCCGTTTCTTCGATTAAAAGTGTCTCATCGCACCGCACCAGCGGCCGCCCTGATACCGTCATACCGCAGGCCCCGCCATACAGCAGACAGTCTTGACTGCACATATTTTGCACCTCCTTTGCGCCTCCCTCTGCATCTTCCGGGCTTGGGACCGGCCTGCCTTCCCGGCAGGGCTGCATTAAGGCGGGGCGCTTGGCCCCGTGTTACTTGTTGGAAAGCGCCGCAGCCGTCAGCGCTGCGCTTACTGCGCCGATGATGATAAGCGCGGCAGGGGTGGGCAGGTGCAGCACGCTCATCAGTGTGTACCAGCCCAGCACCAGCAGTCCGGCCACACATGCCAGCACCACCAGTACGGCCGCCACCATCAGGGCCGTCAGCACCTGTGCGCATGCATCAATGACTCTCTTTTTCATTGTGCCTCCGTCCTTTCCGCGGCCGGGCAGCCGCCTCCAACTGCCCGGCTTGCCACCCCACATAGATAAGCAGCACCATCAGCGGAATGATAAGCGCCTCGCCGCCCACTGTGCCGGGCCGTCCGGTATGTATGCCCATGCACACCGCCAGCATCAGCCCGGCCATGCCACCCGCCGCAAAGGTTAGCCAAAGCCTTTTCATACGCCTTTAAAACCTCCTTGAAACCCATTTTAATTCCGCCCCAGGCCTATCAGTGGGTTGATACCCCGCGCCTGTGCCAGCAGTGCCTCATAGCTCAGCGCCGTGCCATTTTCCTGGCATTGAGATACCGCGTTCGTGTACGCGTATACAGCGCCGCGCACTGCGCTCCGGCTTCGGCACATCCCATATAACAGCTGGAACTTATCTTCATTCGCCTTGTCGGCCAGCATGGGGAACAGCAGCCGCACATCGTCCTTTGTGATTTTTTCTCTCTGGCACCGCTGAATGAATACGCGCCGGTTGTAATGGCGGTCATACTTCGGGCCTTCCATCTGGCTTTCAATATCCGGGTTCCCAATAAGCGCCAGCCCCACGCCTTTCATGCCGTGCTTCTGGTCGCCGTCGCTCCAGCTCTTCAGCACCTCCAGCGTGCTGAATTTCAGGTTTTGTGCTTCATCCAGTATCAGCACCCGGTTCATCCCCAGCAGGTGTGCCCGTATCCTGTCGTCAAGGTCAAGGTTGCTTCCAAGGTCGCTCAGCCCCATCTCTCTGGCAAGCACGCGCAGGAAGCTGCGCAGCGTGCCGTTTACGGGCGTCACCTCCAGATACACGCTGGAGGTCGGGTGGTCTTTTGCATACTGTATGGCGGCCATGGTCTTGCCCACGCCGGAATCTCCCACCACAGCCACAAGCCTTTTGCGCAGGTGCGCCAGCCGGATGGCATGATACACTTCCGACGAAATGGAAAGCTCTACATATTCCTCTGGCAGCTGCAGCGCGGCCGTTTTGGTGTCGTGCTCTTCCTGCGCCTCCACGTTGCGGAAATACTCCTCCAGCCGGGCCTCCAAAATGTCCACGCGCCCCTTGTATGTCCCGCTCAGGTAACCCGATATCACAGACGAGCCGCTGTTATACCCCATGGCCAGCCCAATGCTCCCCATGTTGATGCCGGAAAATTTGTCCCCCTTGTATTTCTCAACGTACTTTAGCAGCTTTTCCTGTAACTCCTTGTTTGCCATTTTCTCATTCCTCCGTTTCTCCATACTGCCGTTCAGCATCGCGCACCATCGCAAAAATGTCCGGCCCTGCGCCGCTGGCCGCCGCCAGCTGGGGCGGCTCCCATGCGTCCTTCGGCCTCACCATGCGGATAGGCGCCTTGCTCTTGGGCGGTTTGTATTCATCCATGCGCTTCCTCGCTGCGGCCAGCCGCACCTCCAGCATCGTCCGCTGGTCAATGCCTGGCACACGCGCGGCCCGCACCTCCTCCTTCACGCGCTTGGTATACTGCCGGGCATACCGCGCAGCCTCGGCCACTTCTTCGTCTGTGGCGTTCCACGTCATGGTCAGCTTGGTGTCCAGCGGCAGCTCTGCAATAAATTTATCACCCGGCGCGCTATACACCCTGCAGCTTTCCATGTGGTCGGGGTCATACCGCACATATACCTTCTTGTTTTGATACCCAAGCAGGAAATCCTGCGTGAAATATTCAAAGTCGATGCCGTGCAGCTTCACCTTCACCCCGCGCTGGCCCACCTTCTGCGCTCTGGTGGTGCGCATCATCATCAGCTGCAGGTCCTCCTCTGTCGCCATGCGTATTTCGCCCTTCCGCATGGCAAATACATCCTCACGGCAGTATTTTCTGTCTGCCGTCACAGGCCCGGTGTATTTCTGCAGGTTGAAAAATCCGCGTATCAGCGTGTCTACTGCCTCAATAAACTCGGCGTCTGTGGGAAGCTCACCGCGCTTCAGCACTTTTTTCAGGCACTCCGGCTTCTCTGTCACGTTTCCGCCCGTGTAGGTGGCCCAAAGCCGGCTAAACTGCCCCTTTACGTCCAAAAACCGCCGTTCAATGGGTTTTGCCTGTGCGTTTTTCACCTGTGCACAGTGGAATTGGATGCCCAAGTGCTGCATGATGGTCGGCGGGCGGTCTTTCTCGCTGTCCGCGGCCGTCTTTCTGGTGCGGTGCCCGCGTCCGCCCACATCCCACGCCAGAAACTCGCTGCCGTTGTCGGTCAGCAGGTTTTCGGGCAGGCCTCTCTCCAGTGCGCCTTTCCGCAGCGCCAGCAGGGTAGATTGTGCGCTGGGGTTCTCAGATACATGCCAGCCGGTAAAGATACCGCTGCGCGCATCCACAAATGCCGTTAAGTACAGCCGGTGCCTGCTTCCGTCCGGGCCAATGGTCTGCACGTCAAACGTGTGGTTGTCTGCCACCCACCATTCGTTGCTGTGCATCTCCTGATACCGCCTGCGCACATAGGGCGTGTAATCGTCCTTCAGGGCCTTCTCGCCGTAAATGGCCAGGCTGCGCACCTGCGGCGGTATTTCCTGTGTCCGGCGCCAAAATGTGCTGTAAGAGGCAAGAGGCAGGTATTCAGGCCCATTCACCTGAAAATATTCTTCCGTCAGGCGTATGGCGTCTTGGATGTTCTGCCACTTTGTTTCCTGCAAAAGAAAGCTCTGGTATATCCGCCACACTTCATCCGGGATTTCAGTTTTCCCGCGCCGCCACTGCCCGCGCTTGTCAATAAGCCCGTCCAGATTGCCGGTCTCCAGCGCCTTCTTCTTGCGGTACAGCGTCTTGATGCTCAGCTCCCGTTCCGGATGTTCCAGCTTCATGTAGGCCAAAAACCGCTTGTCCAGCTCTGCCGCGCTCATCCCGCCACGGCTCCGCCACTTTTTCCATTCTGCCAGCTTCTGCTCCCACCACACAATTTCTTCCCGTTCAGCTTCTGTGTAATGGTCGAACGGCTTGCCTGCTGCTTTTGCGGGCGGTGCGCCCACGGCAATTCCCTGCTGGGCATAGTATCGTTTCTGCGCATCCGCAGGCAGGGCAGAGAGGGGAATGCGGTACTCCATCCTCTTTTTCTCATTAACTACTGTCTGTGCCTGTAATTGCCCATTTCCAGCTAATCTCCTAGCATGTCGCTCTGATATGCCAGTAAGCATAGCATAGTCTTTTATACTCAACAGTGTTTCCAAAAAACCACCTGCTTTCATGGCCTGCCATCTTCAGTGCAGGGCGGCCATCCCTCTGCAGACGGCCCCTTCCGGGCCGTTTCGGCTGTTTTCTTATCAGGTCTGCCGGTGAACTCTTATCCACTTGCTGTCGTCCTTGTATCGGGTAAGTTCTTCTCGCACAGGAAGCTGCGCCTCTTCCTTGGCAACCTCAAATTCTGCCAGCAGCTCACCGTTAAATTTCCAATACTGCTTTACCGCTCGTACAGGGTCTCCCTCCAGCCCGCTGCCCCGCAGCGCGGTTGTCTCAATTACCTGTATCACACAGGCGCTTTCCGTGCCTCCGGCCCGTACAGAATTTTGTTTAGGCATCATGACACGCTCCTTCTTGAAGAGCCTTTGACGAAATCGGCACATAGCCGCAGCCGTTGTCAATATAGATTTCATCTGGAACACCCGTTTTCATCATTTGCTCTTTTATCACTTCAATGGTGCTTTTGGCTTCACTCATATGCTTGTCCTTTCCGCCCGCCCCGTGCGGGCTTTTTATTCGGCCTACCATCGTCAGTGCCGGGCGGCCATTCCCGGCAGACGGCCCCTCCGGGCCGTTTCGGCTATTCTGGCCTTTCCGGCTTGTTTGTGGTATCCTTCTTGTAAAGGCGGCATTCCCGCATAACACCATACTTTGTGATGAGGAGATGTTCACATGCCCCTGCAAGAAGAAATCACTGGTTGGAACATTCTAATTAAAATAGCAGAGTATCTGATTCCAGTTGTTTCAATTTTCGCTTCATATTTTTGCGGCAGACTACAGTCCAAAAACAGCAATAAGTATAAGGCGCAAAAAGAACGTTACGAGAAATTTTATGTCCCCTTCATACGTTTCTTTTATACAAATCAACTTTACGACTTCAAATTCTCTACTCTTTCCTCTGAAAACCAACTGAAAATATATCGTTTGCTCCTTGATAATATTCAATATTTAGACCTTGATACCATGTATACCCTTGAACCGTTGATATATCATTTATCGCTCTTGTTCTTAAAAAGGTCTGGCAGTGAATTGAAGCAGGTAACATATGCAGAGGATAATCTGGACGCCATCTTCAAAGAGTCAGCAGAGAGCATATTAATCCAAGCGAAAAAGTTAGCACAAAAAATCCACCTGCCACCCATTGCAGAAATCGTGCTCGAGGACATTCATCCAGAGAAAAACTCGCCAGAAAAGCTACAAGAGAGATAACAGTTATGTATTGCCCGTATCCACCAAATATCTGTAAAATGACGTTCATGGTTCTCCTTTCCGCCCGCCTTGCGCGGGCATTTTACTTGGCCTGCCATCGTCAGTGCGGGGCGGCCACCCCTCCGCAGACGGCCCTTTTCGGGCCGTTTCGGCTTTATATTCGCAGCAACTTCACAACCGCCAGAATCGTATCTGCATATCCAATCATGCCTTCGTATTCCAGCCACATCGTAAAAAGTTCGTGTGCAGTGTATGCCTCCAGGGCAGCGTCAAGAGTGCCAAAATCCTTGCCCGTTACCTCTAACAGCATTTCAAGCAGTTCCCGCTCCATAGTTATGCTCCTTCCTGTGTGGCCGCCTTTTCAGCCTGCATCGTCCATCGGCACAAAGCGCCCGTTCTTGCTGTAGTCCCATTTCAGCTCCACGCCCCGGTCGGTAAGGTACAGGGCCGCGCCCACCACGTCAATCTCCCAGCCGTCTTTCAGGCGGCGCAGGTGCAGGCTCGGCCGCAGGCAGTCGTCGTCCCTGCTCTCCACGCGGTACAGGCTCATGCCGTTCGGGTACGTCACGCCCACACAGATGGGCATGTTCAGCAGTTCATATTTTTTGCTCATACTTTTTCCCTTCTTAAGCGCCTTTTTCTTCTCTAAAAATTTCACTTATTTCACAATCCAAAGCCATCGCAATAGCTTGAGCTCTTAATGGATGTATACTCAATGTCTCTTGTCGTTCAATGCGATTGATTGCCTGGCCACCCAAACCAGCTTTTAGAGATAGTCCATGCTGAGACAAATTTGCTTCAAGGCGTTTTTCCTTTATTCGATTTGCATCTGGTATTAAATACATTTTCAGCCCTCCTATTATCCATTTGAGTAACCTTAAGGCAATTATATATTATCCATTTGGGAAAGTCAAGCTGACTTTCCTGAATTTTTATTGTCCAAATGGAAAACTTATGCTATACTAACGTTATAGGAGGAACACCATAATGCCTCTTTCAAACAATCTCAAAATGTTGCGAAAAAAATTCGATATAACCCAAAAAGAACTTTCCGATGCAACAAATATTCCCTTGCGTTCCATTATCAATTATGAAAATGGTATCCGAGAGCCAGGAGCAAGAGCACTAGTTGCGTTGGAAAACTTTTTCGGGGTGTCTGGTTCTTCTTTGATGGGGAACGCTAATTTCATTCCTTTCCACAATTTGAGTAAGGAATCTCTTTCCATCGCAAGAAAATATCAATCACTAGATAATTATGGAAAAACCGCTGTCGCAACACTATTGGAGTTAGAGCAACGTCGCAGTTCTGCCCAAGCAGAGATGCTGGAAGCAAGTTTGGATTTTTCTCCTAAAATTCCTCTCAAAATTTCTGAACAACCAGCCAGTGCTGGTACGGGTGTGTATTTAGGGCCAGATGGCTTCTCGGAGTGGAGTGTAGAAAACCATGAACTGACGCGACGAGCTGCTTTTGGTGTGCCTATTTCTGGTGATAGCATGGAGCCACAATACCATGATGGAGATATCATTTTAGTGAATTTTGAACCCACTTCTTTTGGTGACATTGCACTTGTTACCATGGATGGTTGTGGATATGTTAAAAAAATTGGACATGGAGAACTTTTATCGCTTAATCCCCAATACCCTCCAATTCCTATGACGGAGGACATCCGTATCAATGGAAAAGTAATAGGCATTTTAGACCCTCGATGGGTATAGAAATTTTTTCTATTTTGAGTATGCCAGAAATAGATGGATTTCAATAACAAGTGTATAAAAGCAAACATCTCGGCCTAATGATTATCACTAGGATAGTGGTTTGGGGTGGTTCTTGTGTGCCTCCTTATAAAGATGGTATGAGGCTGAAAGTGCAAATCTTTTCTCGTATGGAAGATATCCGTATCAATGGTAAAGGCATCGGTGTTTTGCCTACAAAAAAGCAAAATTATTGGCATTAAAGTGGGCTTTTTAATTGGCCATATTATTATTGATAATTGATACTAATATCTGTATAGATCCGCATTACTTCTTATTCGGACATGAATTATTTAATCGGACATCAAATGTCCGATTAAACCAAGAAAGAGCTGTTTCAAAATAGCATCCAGCATGCTTTTTTGAAACGGCTCTTTTACTGTCTTAAAAGTATCTTTTAAAAGCCTTTTAAACCGCATGGCAGTGCGGTTTTTTTGCTTTTTATTCCCTCTTTATTTAAAACCTTTTAAAAGCTTTAAAAAGCTGTTTTTGAAAGCCGCGCCCTCATCCATTCAAAAACAAAAAACGGCCCCAAAAGGGCCGTTTTCTGTTTTCTAACCCGCATCGTAAAATCCGCTGATTTCCTGCTTTTTCCCGGCCGCTTACGGCCCAAAAAGCCCGGTTTTAAGCCATTTTCGGGCCTTTCCCGCTTTTTCCAGCTTCCCGGTGCCCCTTTTCTCATTCTACATACAAACTCACATCCGCCGCATAGCGGCCCAGTATCTTTGTATATTCCTTCATCATGTTACCTCCTGTGTATGGTTTTGTTTTTCCTGCTTTCAGTGCATATGCCCTTTCAGGCGGTTTCCTTCGGCGCCACATAGCCCTGGAAGCCGGGGCGCGTTTCTACCCACAGCGGGGTCTTCTTGCTGGTGGCGAACAGGCCCAGCACAAGAAGCACCACAGACAGCCCGCCGAACACGGCAAATACGATGTTGTAAGAGCCTGTGATGTCATAGGTGAAATTGAGCAGCGGGTAGCCCAGCGTGCTGCCGATGGTGCGGAATACGACGGAATAGCTCATGAACTTGGAATATTCCTTGAAGCCGAACACATCGCGCATAAACACGGGCAGCACAGTGAACAGGATAATGCCGAGGCCCATGGAAAGCCCGATGACAGGCCCAAGGAACGTGCGCTGCGGCGTGATGACGAGCAGAGAGGCAATGGCAACCAGATAACCGCCCACGCACAGCGTTGTGCCAAGGCGCACGCCCCAGCGGTCCATAGCCCAGCCCAGCGGCAGAAGAAACAGGACGGAGCCGATGCTGAACAGCCCCACCACATCACCGGAAAAGACAGTGTCAAGCCCCACTTTGCTCAAATGCGCAGGCACTGCATACACTACAGGATATACGATAAGGCCGGTGATGAATGTCCACAGGTAGGCGCAGTACAGCTTGGGCGAGTGCAGCGCCTTTTTGAATTCTGCGCCCGGCAGGGAGGCGGCGTCCGGCTTTTCCTCCTGCTCGCCGTCCTTATGCTCCACACCCCAGGGCTTGAGGTTTTTTTCCGCCGGGTGGTCGCGTATCACAAGGAATACCAGCACCGTCACCGCCAAAATCAGCCACATGGTGTACAGCATGGCCTGGCGCCAGCCCGCGTTGTCTATCCATGAGGCCACCATTTTAGAGGTAAAAAACGCGCAGAGGTTGCTGAAGGTGAACATGGCGCTGATAATGGTGGCGCCCTTGCGTGCAAACCAGTTGTTGACGATGTTCCCCACGCTTACCTGGCTGAACAGCGGCCATATAAAGCCCGAGACAGCCGATGCCAGGAATATCATGGGCAGGTTGCCGGAAACTGCGTACAGCAGCGCCGCAAGCGCGCCCGCAAAGGCACCGGCCGTGATGATATAGCGTATTTTGAACCTTCGCTCGATGCGCACATACAAAAAGTATAGCACGCCCGAGACGATCTCGTTAAAAGACTGCGTGAGCGAATAGGCGCCGTGGGAAATGCCCAGCTCTTCCGTGATGGGCACCATGTAAAGCCCAAATGAATTGCTGAACAGGAAAACTGCCGGCAGCGCAATGGCGTACACAATGACGACCAGAAACGCATAGTGGAATTTTCCGCCTGAATGCTGTTTCATAAATGACCTCCTCAAACAACTGTATTTTTGTATATTCAAAAAAGGGAACGTTCCCTTTTTTGAGCAGAAAAAAGAGCCGTGCCGGTGCGGGGTACAGGCCCGCACCGGCGGGCGTTATTTTTTTACCGCAGGCTTTCTGCGGAACTTTTCCTGAAAATAGTAGGTGGCCTGTATCTCCTCCTCGGTGGGCGCTCTGCCAAAGCACTTGCCTATCAGGCAGCCCGCCAGGCAGGCCGGCAGCCCCACCCAGATGGCGTCCAGCCCCCAGGGCCTGCCCAGGATGGTCCACACCAGCGCAGTTCCGCCGCCCGCAAGGATGCCCGCAATGGCCCCCTCTGTGTTCATGCGTTTTGAGAACCACGCGAACAGATAGGGAATGACGAGCGCCGCTGCGCAGATGGACATTACCACATCCATCAGCTCCATAATGCCCTGAAACCACAGCGAAAGGCCGATGCTAAAAATCGTGCACAGCAAAATACCCACACGGCTGAGCAGGATATCCTGTTTATCTGTGACAACGCAGTTTTTCCGTGAGATGAGATATGTCTGAATGACGTTTTTGGAGATGATCATGCCGCCTGCAAACAGCGTGGAGGACGCGCAGGACATAATGGTGCTGAGCACACCGTACAGCAGCAGCACGCCCATTACAGGGCCGGCCTTCATCATAAGGGTGTAGAACACCATATTGGGCTCTATATCGGGGCCCAGCATCACCCGGGCCGCCACGCCGATATAGCACGGCACCAGCAGAATGGGCAGCACAAGAAACGTGCCAAGGTAAAGCCCCTTTTTGGCAGCCGCGTCATTTTTGGCCGAGGCCACACGCTGCAAGTCGTCCTGATTGCCCACAATGACCAGAAGGCCCATGGTGATGCAGTAGTAAATAAGCTCCTTCACCCAGCCGAACCCTTGAAACAGCGACAGCATCTGCGGCTGCCCGGCAGACGTGTAGAACTGTACCACCGGCTGCCAGCCGCCCAGAGAATGAAGCACAAAGCCCAGCATCAAAAACGGGCACAGCGTCTGGAACACAGACTGAATAAAGTTCGTCACCATCACGCTCAGAAAGCCTGATATTCCCGTATAGAACAGGATGATGGCGGCCGATACCAGCACGCCCTGCACATGCGTCCAGCCCAAAACCGTGGTGAACAGGAAGGCCAGCGCGTTGAACTGCAGGCCCATCATCATGCAGTACTTCAGGGCAAAGCCGCCGCCCACCAGATATTGGATGGCGCCGTTGTGGCCCGGAAAGCGCTTTTGGTAAAACTCTGCAATGGTAAACAGCTTCAGAGAGCGCAGCCTGCTGACGAAGAAAAATATCCACGGCAGGGTAACAAGGTAAAGGCTGGCATAGCTCCACCAGCTTACCACGCCTCCCGTGTAGCTGCTGGCGCACAGCCCAATCAGGCCCGCACTGCCCACCCATGCGCCAATGCTGACGGCCGCTATCACCGCAGAGCCGAAGCGGTTGGCCGCAAGCCCGAAATCGTCGATAGACCTTGTGGCCTGCCTGCGCAGCACAAGGCCGATGGCGACCATGGCTGCCATATATACCGCCATTGCCGAAACAACAAACGCCGAACTCAACTTGATTCCTCCTATCGTATAAATGCATAATAAAGGGAACGTTCCCATTTCGAACCACAATACCCCTTTGCCGCTTCTTTCTGGATGCCCTCCCCTTTACACGGGGCCTTGCCCCACAGACCTTCGCAGCTCCATAGAATAGGACATCATCACATCGCGGTATTCCAGTTCTTTATTCTGTATCACCTCCAGCATCAGCTTGGTGGTGAGCACGCCATACTCGTAGTCTGACACGAATGCCGAGGTGAGGAATCTTTCCTCTGTGTCATCACGCTGAATGGTGACGATAGAAAAGTCCTGCGGGCAGCGCAGGCCTCTCTCCTGAAAATAAAAGCACACTGCCCGCGCGCATGCCAGCTCGTCCGCAAAGACGGCCGTATATTTTCCCTTCATGAAATATTTATACAGCGCCTCCAAGTATTCGGCCGTGGCATTGCCGCCTGCAGGCGCTGGGTAAAAATCGGCCGCGCTGCAGGCAAAGCCCGCTTCAAAGCATATATTTTCCCAGGCGCGCAGCCTGGTTTTTCGAAATTGCTCGTTCTGCGGCTCAACCCCCACAAGGGTGAGCACGCGCCTGTGTCCGTTCATTACAAGAAGACGGTACAAATCGCTGCTGTAATTGTAATTGCCGTGGTAGACGCGGAACCCGCGGTTTGCGTGCAGGCGCTCGCCGCCGTACACCACATTGCGGAACTGATTGGCGGCCTGCTGCACCTCCGGCAAATCATCCCACCCAAGGGTGATGAGCCCCTGAATACGCTGCTGGCGCAAATAACGCACATATTTGGGCGTATAACCCGGCGCCTCATGGGGGTTGCTGTCCTGCACAATAAGCAGGTCGCAGCCGTTCTCGCTCAGCGTGTCCAGAATACCCGCCACGCGCCGCGAAATGGCGGGGTTCGTGAACATACCCCTGCCCAAGGATAAAATACCCACCACGGTGTTGTGCACACCGCGCAGGCCTCTGGCCATGTAGTTGGGGTAATAGCCCATCTCCTGCATGGTGCGCTCTATCAGCTCCCGTGTTTTTGGGCTTGCCGAACCGCCGTTTATCACACGGGAGACTGTGCTTTTTGAAACACCCGCCCGTTTGGCGATGTCCAAGATAGACAGTTCCATAATATCTTTCTCTCTCCTGCCGCAGTTGAGGGAACGTTCCCAAAAAGAATTATAAGCATCTGCTGCCCCCGCCGTCAAGCCCTCGCCAAAAAACTTCCCTTTTCTACAAAGGTAGCCTTTTTGTTTTGGGCATCTTGCCCTTTTTTTGTCACCCGCGCCGCGCCGAAAAAAGGGTTGCAGGCATCGTCCGCCCAAGCCAAGGCGCAAGAAAATCACAAGCTTTTCTCATGCAAAAACGCAAAAACGCAGCGTGGTTTTCTGGTAGCATGGAAGCAGTGGCGGCGCCCACTGCTTCCATGCTTTTTTGCGCACTGCGGGCGGCCTGTGCCACAAAACCCTGCCGCCCGCCCCTCGGGCGCAGAGAAAGGCGAACTGAGAGAAATGACAAGACACCCGTTTTCCCCCGCCCCCCATATGCAGCGTGGCCGGGCCCGCGCAGTGCAGCGCGCCCGCGCCCGCCAGCGCAGGCTGCTGCGCACGGCGCTGGCCTGCTTTGCCGCATGCCTTGTGCTGGCGGGCGCCACCCGCATGCTGCCTGCCGGCCCTCTGCCCTCCAGCACTGTGCAAAGCCCGGCGGACTACACCTCTGAGACAGATACACTGAGCCGTCTGCGCGCCATGGCCGCGCAGGACAGCCGCATCGACACGATTTTGCAAAGCCCCAGCGACTACCCGCAGGCGCTGCTGGAGATGCTGGCGCGCGACATCAGCCTGCTTGAATTTGCACTGGGCTTTCCGGAAAAGCAGGGCAATGTGTATGCAGACAGCATCGGCAGCGCACAGAAGGGCCAGTTTCCCCTGTTGCTTCAGTGGGATGAGCGATGGGGCTACGGCCCATATGGTGACAGCTTTCTGGCCATCAACGGCTGCGCGCCCACGGCCCTTGCCATGGTAGCGGCAGACCTTACGGGCGATGCGGGCGTCACCCCGTATACCATAGCGCAATATGCGGAACAGAACGGCTATTATGTGCCGGGCCAGGGCACAAGCTGGGCGTTGATGACAGAGGGCTGCCGCCAATTCGGCGTGCAGGGAGAAGAGCTTGCCCTGTCGGAGGGCGCTGTGATGGGCGCGCTGGAGAACGGCGAGCCCGTGATATGCAGCATGCGTCCGGGCGATTTCACCACAAAGGGGCATTTTATCGTTCTGGTGGGCACAGAGGACGGCAAGATACGCGTGCATGACCCCAACAGCATCCAGCGCAGCAGCCAGCTTTGGAGCTGGGCCGCGCTGGAGCCTCAAATTAAGGGCCTGTGGGCCTTCCATGCGCTATAAGCACGCGGGCGATGCGCGCCTTCGGCCTTTTTTATGAGGGCAGCCCCTCTGCCCCCCTTGACAAAGCGCCGCGGCCCCCTTATAATACATACCAAAAGAATGTATAAAAGGGAGGCGGCGCCTGTGGCGCGCAACAAATACCCGGAAGTGACGCAGGAAAAAATTTTGGACGCCGCAAAGCGCCTGTTTCTGACAAAGGGCTATGAAAACACCACCATTCAGGACATTGTGGCTGAACTGGGCGGGCTGACAAAGGGTGCCGTGTACCACCATTTCAAATCGAAAGAGGACATTATCGACGCCATCGGCACGCGCATGTTTCTGGCAAGCAACCCGTTCGACGCCGTGCGCGCCCGAAAGGATTTGAACGGCCTTGAAAAAATGCGCCTTGCCATCCGCATGAACCTGGAGAGCACCGAGCGCATGGCGCTGAACCGGCAGGCGATGCCCGCGCTGAAAAACCCGCGCGTGCTGGCGCAGATGATAGAAACGAACCGCACAGTGCTGACGCCGTTGTGGCGTGAGCTGATTGAAGAGGGCAACCGCGACGGCTCTGTGCACACACAGTATGCGCAGGAGCTGGCCGAGCTTCTTCCCCTGCTGAGCGATTTGTGGCTGACGCCCACCGTATTCCCTGCCGGTGCACAACAGATGGAACATAAATTGGCATTTTTGGCGCAGATGCTGCAAAGCATGGGCCTGCCGCTGTTTGACGACGGGCTGTTGGCCATGTCGCAGGGCTTTCTCGCGTCCTGGGTGCAGCCGCCCTGCGAAGCATAGCGCGCTGCGCCCTCACGCCGCCGGGGCGCGGCGCTTCCCCTGCCGCTTTTATTCTGGTTCCCCGGCGGCGCTCTGCCCTTCCGGCGGCGCCTTGCCTTTCCAACGGTGCCCTGCCCTTCCCGCGGCGCTCTGCCTTTCCGGCGGCGCGCTGCCCTTCCGGCGGCGCTTTGCCTTTCCAACGGCGCCCTGCCCTTCCGGCGGCGTCCTGCCTTTCCAACGGTGCCCTGCCCTTCCCGCGGCGCTCTGCCTTTCCGGCGGCGTGCTGCCCTTCCGGCGGCGCTTTGCCTTTCCAACGGCGCTCTGCTCTTCCCGCGGCGCTTTTCCTTTCCGGGTATTGGGGCGGGCATATATTTTTCTCAAAATACATTCATTCCAAATGTATGTTTTTAAGATGGAGGTAATGAAGAATGACAGAACATGAATTTGACCAGAAGGTAGAGGCCGCGGCGCAGCGGTTTGAACGGAGGGTGGAACATGCAGCCTCTAAACTGGACAACGGCCTTACCGGCGCATGGAACTGCAGCCGCGTGTTCCGCACAGTCTCCCGCTCGGCCAGCTTTGCTGCGGGGGCCGGGCTTTTGCTGGCGGGGCGCCATCTGGCCGGGCAGGGGCGCGGCGCAGCGGCCGCCTGCTGCTTTGCACTGGGGGCGGCCGGGCTGTCGGCAGAGCTTGCCGTCCTTATTTTTCTTCGCAGAAAATAGCGGCCGTGCGGGCGGGCGCCCGCGCACAGCTTCTGCCGACGGGCCTGCCCCGGCAGACGGCACGCGGCGGGCCGAAGGCGGACGGCCCAAAGCGGCGAACACCGCCCGGCAGCCAGCCGCACACTCAAAGGCGCGCCCCATATGCCGCATCCGCATGCGCCGCCCCCGGCGAACTCAGTGTAAAGCATTTTACCTTGCTGTATTTAACGGCAAAAAAGAGGGTTTTCCCTGCGAAAAGCCCTCTTTTTTCTGTATTATTCTTCCTATATTATACAAATAGTATTTTTCATCCGCCTGTATCATGCACAGGGGCATATGGCTTTACACCACCTCATACCCCATTCCGGCCAGCACCTCCAGCGCGCGGCGGTGGCCCTCCGGCGTTCCGGCGGCGCAAAGGCCGGCGCACACGCGCACCTGCGCGTTCAGAAAGGCCGTATGCATCATAATGCAGTTGGAGACAACGCAGATATCGGTGACCACGCCGCACACCTCTATCATGTCCGGCTCGCCGCCGCACAGCGCCTTCACAGCCGCGGGCAGCCCCTCGGCCCCGAAGGTGGGCTTATCCAGAAATGCCACGCCCGCCTGCGGCGCGGCCTGCTCATAGGCGTGCAGGGCGCCGTAAAGCTGCCAGCCCTGTGTGCCTCGCACGCAGTGCGGCACAGGCAGAAAACGGCCCTCCCGTGTGGAGAGGTAGTCCTCCCCGTGCGTATCGCGGGTGAACAGCACGCGGCCGCCCACGGCCAGCACGGCCTGCACCTTCTGCACGATGCCCTGCTCCAGCGCCTGCGCGGCCGGGTTCGCCAGAGCGCCCGTGACAAAATCGTTCTGATAATCCACTACCACTAAAACATGCCTCACCGTTCATTCCCCCTCCAGATAATCTGTGGCAGAGACGGCCTCGCCGCCCTGCATGTAAACGCGCGGCACACGGCGCGCCACGCTGCACACCAGCTCATAGCTGATGGTGCCTGTTTTCTGCGCCGCGTCAAAAAAGCTGTCGCTGCCCTCGCCCCCCAGCAGCACCGCCTCGTCGCCCATGCGCACCTCAGGGATATCCGTCACATCCACCACCATCTGGTCCATGCACACGCGGCCCAGCACGGGCGCGGGCCTGCCGTGGATGGACACGACGCCCTTATTGGAAAGCAGGCGCGGGTAGCCGTCCGCATAGCCCGCCGTCAGGGTGGCCGCGCGCATGGGCCGCCCCGCTCGGAAGGTGCGGCCATAGCTGACGGCGTCGCCCGGCTGCAGCTCTTTCACCAGCGCCACGCGCGCCTTCAGCTTCATGGCGCCGCACAGGCCCGGCAGCTGTGTTTGCGCCGAGGGCTGCTGGCCGTACAGAATGATGCCCGCGCGCACCATGTCGTGGTGATACTCCCGGTGCAAAAACGTGCCCGCGGAATTGCAGCAGTGCACACAGGAAAAGCGGCACCCCAGCGCAGCCAGGCGCTGTACCGCCTGCGAAAAGCATTCATGCTGTGCAGCGGTGTAGGCCGCATCGTCTTCCTCTGCACTGTCCGCCACGGCAAAGTGCGTAAAAATGCCCGCGGGCACAAGGTTCGGCAGATGGCAGGCCTGCTCCATTTCGGCCACGGCCCGTTCCATATCGTCGCGCGCGGCAAAGCCCACGCGGCCCATGCCGGTGTCCACCTTGAGGTGTACGTTCAGCGTGACGCCCGCATGCAGGGCCGCATAGCTCAGGGCCTTGGCATGCTCCAGCGAGACGGCGGCCTGCGTGATGGTGTTCACGGCCAGGGCGGCGGCACAGGCGGGGTCCGTCCAGCCGAGGATGAGGATGGGCCGCGAAATCTGCGCGCGCCGCAGGCGAAGCGCCTCGGCAAAATCCGCCACGGCAAACGCCGCCGCGCCCTCGGCCTCCAGCAGCTGCGCCACAGCCGTGTCGCCATGGCCATAGGCATTGGCCTTTACCACAGCCATCACGGGCGTGCTGCCCGCCGCAGCCTGCACCAGCCGGAAATTTTCACGCAGCGCGTCCAGGCTCACCTCTGCCCAGCAGTGTTTTTCCAGCAGCATACGTTTTCCCTCCAGGTTCTCCACAGCGCCGAAGCGCCGCCGTTTTGAAAAAACACCCGCAGCGGTGCGCCGCAGGCTGGTTTTATTATAGCATACTTCGCACGGGCGGATGCAAAAAAAGCTTATGAAAAAAGCAAAAATAGGAAATGAGCTATAAAGAGATATAAAGAGAAAACAAGAGATTTCAAGAGATTGCGGTGTGATAAATAAAAAAATCAAAAAATCTGCTTGACGGGCGGCGAAGTTTTGTTTATACTGATATACGCGCCCGGCAGAACGGGCCCTGTTTTGTTTTTCATTTTCAAAGGAAAGTTTAGGAGGATACACCATGAGCACAACGCTTGCGAAAGCCGGCAAAGTTGAGCGCAAGTGGTATGTGATCGACGCCGCGGGCAAGCCCCTCGGCCGCGTCGCCGCCACGGCCGCCGTCTTGCTGCGCGGCAAAAACAAGGTCACCTTCACCCCGAATGTAGATTGCGGCGACCATGTCGTGATTATCAACACGGATAAAGCCGTGCTGACGGGCTCGAAGCTGGAGAAAAAGTATTATTACCATCACAGCGGCTGGATCGGCGGCATGAAGGCCATTCAGTACCGCACGCTGATGGCCGAGCGCTCGGATTTCGCCATGAAGGAAGCTGTGCGCGGCATGCTGCCGGGCAACACGCTGGGCGCCGCCGCCCTGAAGCGCCTGCGTGTTTACAAGGGTGCCGAGCACAGCAACGCGGCCCAGAAGCCCGAAGCTTATACACTGTAACAGGAGGCAATAAGAATGTACGAGACGAAACCTTATTTCTACGGCACTGGCCGCAGAAAGAACTCTGTTGCCCGTGTTCGTGTATACAGCGGCACCGGCAAGATTATCATCAACGACCGCGATATTGATGATTACTTCGGCCTTGAAACGCTGAAGCTCATTGTGCGCCAGCCCCTTTCCGTGGCAGGCGTGGAAGGCAAGTTCGACATCGTTGTGCGCGTGTCCGGCGGCGGCGTGTCCGGCCAGGCCGGCGCTATCCGCCAGGGCCTCTCCCGCGCGCTGCTGGTGTACGATGAAAACCTGCGCCCCGAACTGAAAAAGGCCGGTTTCCTCACGCGCGACCCGCGCATGAAGGAGCGCAAGAAATACGGCCTCAAAGCCGCCCGCCGCGCGCCTCAGTTCAGCAAGCGCTAAACGGCAGTTTACTCTCTCAACAAAATACGCAAAAGCCCCGGGTCCAATGGCCTCCGGGGCTTTTGCTGATTCGGTTTCGGCTGTATGGCTGCTTTGCCATGCGCATGTTCTGCAACAGCTTCCGCCTTCTCTTGCAAGGCCGTCCCCCGCGGTATAACTTTCACTTGTAAATCACTTGTAAAACAGAGCGATTTTATGTTTTTGTGATTAACTATACTTATTATAATTTTTATTCAAGGGAAAAAGGAGTTGAAATAGGACATGCTTTTGCCAGCCAGCCAGCCAGCCAGCCAGCCAGCCAAAGTATAGATTTTCCCATTTTATCTGTCAAGTCTAGTTTTCTGTTTTTCATGGCGTACTCTGCCCATTTGTAAGGGTTGGGGTACGTCTATTTGTGTTATAAAAAACTCTCCGGGAAAGGATTGAGGTAAATGAAAGCAAAAAAACGATGCATAAGCCTGCTTCTCAGTTTGGCTATGCTCGCTTCCATCTGCTTCCAAATCGTGTTCGCCGCCGAAGCAGACACAGCAGTATCTCCGACAGACGATACTGCTGGATGGACGATCACAGCACTGAGCGCGTTGGATGAAGCGGTGGCGGTGCAGCGCATCCCTCAGCTTGTAGAGGGCAGAAAGGAAGCGGCTCCCATCCTGCCGGCCACACTGGAGGCCGCCGCACACCGGGCAGCGGAAGAGCCACAGCCTGTTTCCCTTGAGGGGATCATCTGGGCGGCTGCGCCGGAATATGACCAGAAAATACCGGGCGAATACATCTACACCCCCACACTTCCAAAAGGATATGCGCTGGCGAAGGGCGTAGAATTGCCTGTCATTTCTGTGACGGTAGAAGCGAGCGAGGCGCTTTTCACGGATACCAGCGACGCAGATGCCGCCGCCTACAACGCCGATAGCGGCGCTGCGGCCGCTGTGACAGAAGATGTCGCAATTGTAGTGGAAGGTGTCACCTATACGTTCGATTTGGACACAGAGAGCAAAACAGCCTGTATGACGGATATTGCGAACCCGTCCCAGGCGACCACTGTGACGGTTCCCCAAACCATCGAGTACAATAGAGAAGTCTATACGACAACAGAACTTTACTGGAGTGCTTTCCCGTCAAAACGAACCAATATCACTGGATTGATTCTGCCGGATACGCTGATTGATGCAGACGTCAGCTTCTCCAAATTTCCGAACTTGACAGAATTGACCATCCCGGGGAGCATCCAGAATTTCGGCGGAAGCTTCCAGAATATGAGCAATCTTCAAACGCTTACCTTTGAGGAAGGGGTGGAAGAGCTTTCAGGTAACTCCATGGTACGCAACTGCGATTCCCTGGCCGTGGTGAATTTGCCTTCGACTCTCAAACGCATTACTGCGCCCGCGGTTTTCAGCGGTGCCATTTCCTTAACAAGCATTTCCCTACCGGAAGGGCTTGTGATTACAGGAGGCAGTTTGTTTTCAGACTGCACCAGTCTAACCAGTGTGGTGCTGCCCGCCTCTATGACAGAAATTCCCTCCAGCACCTTCAGCGGCTGTACCAGTTTGCAAAGCGTTATGGCCAAAGGAACCATCACCTCTATCGGTTCCTCGGCATTTAATGAATGTGCGAAGTTAACAGCCATCCCTGACCTGAGCCAGGCAACAAAAATAGGTTCCTATGCGTTCAATGAGTGCGGCGCTCTGCCCGGACCAGTAAATTTGGGCAATGTAGCTGAGATGGGTGGCTATGCGTTTAACAATTGCAGAAAACTTACTGGCGCATTGGATCTGTCAAAGCTGGACGTCATTCCCAGCCACGCCTTTACCTATGTCGCCGACATCACCTCTATCCAATTCAGCGAAACCCTGACCTCCATTGGAGATTGGGCGTTTGTCTGGGCGAATGTGGACGCGCTGGACTTTCCGCAGACGTTGCAAACAATTGGAACTTATGTTTTTTACTCTGCGGGCAGATTATCCGGAACAGTTAAAATTCCGGACAGTGTGACCTCCATTGGAAAAGGCGCGTTTCAAAGTACGGCGGTGGAAAAATTTGAAATCGGCAGCGGCGTAGAGAGTATAGACGCCAGTGTGTTTACAGACAATACCTCTCTGCGTGAAATCGTATTTGACAACAGTCAGGACAATGTGACCATCACAGGAACCCTTCCCGCCAATGTTACCGTCACCTATACCCAGCAGTCCATCCCCGACAATGTGGGCGATAAAATTTCCAATGCGACAGACGCCCCCACTCTACAAGAGGCGGTGAACGATGCGGCTGCGGCAGAAAACGGCGGCACTGTGACGCTGGAAAAGAACATCAAGCTGGATAAAGCGGTCACCGTTCCGGCTGGTCAGACCGTTACCATTACCTCAGAACAGGCTTGTCAAATTGCCGGGGCCAAAACAGCCCGCGATTTAAAAAACCTTTTTGTGGTGGAAAAGGGCGGCTCTTTGATCATTGATGGACAAGTTACCCTGTTTGGTCGTTACAACACAGGCAGCGTTGTTCTGAACTATGGCACACTGGAGCTGACGGGAGACGCGATAGTCACCGGCTCTAAAATCACCAATGACCTTGCCAACGGAACCGGCACCAGTGGTCTGGGCGTCATCGACAGCCGGGGCGAGGGGGCGGTATTCACCTTGTCCGGCGGCAAGATTACAGACAATGAACTCAACAGCAGTACAGTGTCTTACAGCGGCATCGTCCGGGCCAGTGAGGGAGCCCGCGTGAAGATCACAGGCGGCGAGATTTCAAAAAACAGCGCATCGGCAGCTGCAGCGCTGAACTGCTCCTCCGGTGTTCTGCTGTACGGCAACGCTGCCGGCGCGATGAGCGGCGGTAGCATCAACGGAAATACCGGACATCGCGGCGGCGCTGTGATGCTCTGGGGCGACGATGCAGATCACCGCACAACCTTTGAACTGTCCGGCAACGGCGCTATTTCCGGCAATGTGTGCACCTCTGCCGGCAAAGTCACAGGCTCCGGCGCGGTTCACGTGCAAAGCAATGCGTCTTTTACTATGACCGGAGGCAGCATTTCTGATAATAAGGGTGTTCAGGGCGCAGGCGTCTGTATCGTGGACGGCAATCTGCAAACCGCTCAGCCAGAGTACAAGACCACCTTTGTCATGGAGGGCGGTCTCATCTCTGGGAATAAGGGCCGCACCGGTGGCGGTGTCTATTCCTATTCCAACGGAGTAGAACTGAAGGCCGGCAAAATCATCTATAATACTGCTGCCGACATGGGCGGCGGAATCTACAGCGAGGGTAACTATGACTATTACAGCACCCTGCATTTGTCTAACGCCTTGATTGCTGGCAACACCGCCCGGCAGGGCGGCGGCATGTGGTTCTGCGCCACAGGAAAGGCTGCTGTCCATGTGACCGAAGGTGCAGCGATTTTCGATAATACCGCACAGGATACTGATTCGCAAAAAGGTGCGGGGGACGACTTTGTATTCTCCGCCCGGCCTGCAGATGACTACCCGGCTACCTTGGCCAATCGTATGCTGGGCGGCGGAGCCATCCAGTGGTACAAAGACGGGGCGGTTTATCTGCCGAGCACAGGCGTATATCCCACCACCAGCGATACGGTTCCCCGGTATGGCGTGGATGGCGCAGAGCCCAATCCTGTGACGGTGGCGGGATGCAAGGATTGTTTGGCCCTGAAGGCAATTCCGCTTTCTGACGATGTCAAGAATGCGGCTGAAAAGGAAGCTGCTTTGATCATTACAGGGAATACCGCAGACAAAGGCGGCGGAATCGGCTCTAACGGTGGTATCGTCATTGGAACAGACGCCACAACCTCGGTGGATGTAACCAAGGTGTGGTCTGGCGGCAGCGAAGAGGATCGCCCTGCATCCATCACGGTGGACCTGCTGGGCAACGGCGTGGCCGTTGACACAGTAACCTTGACGGCGGCGAACAACTGGAGCCATACATTTGAAGCGCTGCCCACTGCGGATAAAAATGGGCAAGTCTACACCTATATGGTATCCGAAACAGCAGTTCCCGGCTACACAACCCAGATCACCGGTGATGCCCAGACTGGTTTCACGATCACGAACACCAAAGCCGACCGCTATACCAGTCTGACGGTGGAAAAGATCTGGACGCTGGATAACGGCGGAAAAGCCGCCGCTTCTGTACAGGTGGAACTGCTCCGTGACGGACAGCGGTATGAAATCGTGGAACTGAATGAGAAAAACGGCTGGAGTTATACTTGGGAGCAGTTGAACGATAAATACGACTGGTCGGTTGCCGAAGTGGATATTCCGGGCGGCTTTACCTCCACGGTTTCACGCCAAGGGAACCGATGGACTATCACCAACAACGATGTCCCTGGCCCCAAAGATTCGCCAAAGCCAAACCCCAAAACCGGCGCAGGCTGAGCCTCCACACAGGTGGGCTGCAAACGGCTGTGTGCTTCTTTGAGGATCTCCGCTTGCCTTGGGCAGCGCGGGGCTTTTGAATGCAATTCTTTATAAACCGCATACGGCAAATTGTACCCGGCAGCAGAATAAATATCCCCCGGCAAAGCCGGGGGCTTTTCATATGCGGGCATAGCCCTAGAATACTAGCATGCGTGTCACGTCGCGCAAG
>ENA-ORTH01000135-ORTH01000135.1-human-gut-metagenome-genome-assembly--contig:-NODE-135-length-91149-cov-7.624443_pt1 | contig 91149 bp, 113 predicted proteins | sample MGYA00241914_ERZ509192 | MGnify/ENA primary metagenome ERZ509192 (study PRJEB26280, sample SAMEA2338826) | human gut metagenome | biome: human gut; feature: human-associated habitat; material: faeces...
AGGACGAAGGCCAGGACGGAGCGGCAGACCATGTGGGCATCGTGGAAAAGGTGGAGGGCGGGATCGTCTACACTGTAGAAGGCAACTCAGGCAATGCCTGCAGGGAACGCCAGTATGCCATAGGACACTATGAGATTTATGGGTACGGTACCCCATTGTATTGAAAGCAATAGGTGCTGTAAACGAGTAGAAAAACCGCCCTCAGCAGGGGAGAATAGAGGTACATCCTCTAATTTCCACCAAGGCAAAATTCGCAGTCATTACATTGCGCCCACGCTGCAATGATGAGCGAACCAAGGCTTGACAGATTTACAAAACTCGGGCTAAAATGACTACACCGCACAATTGGTCTCTTGCTTCACTAATCCAGAGCAAGATAAATATATCCAAATTTGATATGGGTTATAAGGCAGATCATGCGGCATTTTTTGTGGCAGAATGGAGATGCGTTGTTTTGGAGAGCAATATGGCTTCATCACTGTTTGACATTGAAATTGACGGCGTGAGGCAAGGAGTAGTCGAGGTAACAAATCCATTTCCTCAGACAATCGAACTTGGTTTGGCTCCATTTGAGAGACTGAACGATGGAAAACCGCACCAGATCCGACTAGTAGAAGCGGCTGCATCAGAATAGACTGTCAATTATATCGTTTCTGATTGCCAGCGTAATGAGAGGGGTTCAACTTGAACAAGGAATGGATCGACAATTTGGTTGCAATTCACAAGGTGGACGGCGCTCTGTTGACAAATTCGCACGGGATATATCATATCACACGAAAAGATATTGGCCTACTGAAACTGCGCTCCGGGCAGATCATGATTGCAGATCCGTTGGTCAGGTATCGGGCCGAGGATTTTGCGCGCAAAGCATTGGCAGTCACTGTAAAACCGGGAATTTATTCTGTAGAGGTCTATATGGCAGGCAGTAGCGACGATTGCTTCTTGGCCTTTGCCGGCATCCGATTTCGCAACAACACCCCGGTGACCTTTGTACCGGCAAAGACGGTCTATGACCTGGAACATAAACGCAGACCACCATTTCGTTATGTAGTAGAAGATTGCAGAACAGGTTTTATGGATGCAGATGTTTTTCACGCTATCTGTGCCCTTCCCAGATATGCCCGTGCCGATAATCTGCTGGATTTTGATGATACAGAAGATGAAGTATTCCGATGTGCTGTCGGAAACTCCGAGGACGGAGAATTGACCGCCGCACTGGTGACGATTAGGAAGAGCGGTGTGTATTATTGGTATTGGGGTATAGACTGTAATAATGAGGTCTGTTGCTTGATAGCAGACTTTTTCACCTATCAATAGGTACGCAAGGCCAGCCGGAAAGATTCAAGATTTCCGGCTGGCTTTTTGCTATATGGAAGTCTGAAACGAAGGGGGAGGCAAAAAAAGCGGACAAAAAAATCGGATATAGTGTCCTTGTTTGATGGTGCTCAACGTTTTTCCTAGTATGTATGATGTATTCCAATTTGTACAGCACTATTTAGGAGGCAATATGAAAAAAAGGAAAAAAGGATTTTTGGGACTTGCATTGGTTGCCATTATTATTTCTGCTTGGTATTTTTGCTGCTGGGAATCTACTGACTCATTACCGCAGGAAGTCCAAGAAGCCGCTCAGCATGCCTCATGGTCAGAGCTTAAACGAAGAGCCGTAGTTGATGAAGAGCAATATCTGGAAGGGCGACCATCTAAAATTGAATTGGTCTATAATGAAAAATTTAAAGGTGTTTCACTTGAGGTTTATCAGGTAGTAACGGAGTTGTCTTACATTTCAGAGGATAGCACAATAAAATGGAAAGAACTTCCTTATGCTGACACAATGATTTTTCGTGTCAATGGAAATAAACGAGAACTTTTAGGAATTGATAACACAGATTATACACCTGACAGCAAAGAATTTGAACAGCTCCTCAATATGTATTTGTTGAATTCAAATTCGCCTTGATTCAGCCTAGAGAATGCGGTAGAAAAATCAGACGAGCCGCATTTGAAAGAATCTTTAACAACGGACTACTGCCGCAGGAAATCAGTATTTTGAACGATTTGATAATATTAAGGCAACCCCCTTCCAAAATGGGATGCATTTGGAGGGAGTAAGAAGATCATAAAAGAGGGTGCCGCAGAATGTCCTGCGGCACCCTCTTTTATATTTTTTAGTTTTTGTTAACCAGAGCAAGCATCTGCGGAATCAGACGAGAAGACGAAATACTTACAGAGCTGCCCAGCAGCTGTGTAGAACCGCCACCATCAAGCATGATAGCGCGCGCATACGGATTGTTAGGATTTCCCGCTCCGTCAGTAAGCCCGAAAGTTCGCATGATAGCTGTTCTGAACTGCTCAACGGTAACCTTATCAGATGTTGCCATGAGATAGGCCATGTTGGTATCCGTCTTGACAGCGAGGGCAGAACGCTCCGCAGTTCCGCTAATATACAAGGAACCGTTGCCTTCGCTGGTAAACATTTCTCTCCAGTCGGAATGACCGAGGAATAGACCGAGACCGCCCTGAACCCAGGTGCAGTTCCGAATTTTAGAGTCCGTGGATGAAGTAACGTTTGCAGAGTAATAAGCTTTGCCACTCTTGCAGTAAATTACACTACTGCCGGTTGTATTGGTATAGCCGTCCAACTTCAGGTCGCCGCTTGTAGGCACCTTGTCCTCTGAGAGGAAATAGCCCTGTCGAACGCCATTCTGAAACGCAAGATTCATGATATGATTATCACCGCCGTTTGCGAACCAACTTGCGTTAATACCATATTCTCCAGAACCGCTGACGGTTTTCAGTGTCTCTTTGCCATACTTCCGAGAGAAGCTCAAAACCTTGATATTGCTAACTGTCGTTTTGATAAAACTCAGTCGAATGGTTTTTCCATCGATCACATAAGACAGGGTATCGCAGGTATGATTAGCCATGATATACACTCCCTATATAATTTGTTTTGCCATTGAGCTCTAGGCATACATAAGAGAGACAACCCTTTTAAAAAAAGTAAACTGTGACATTGTAAATTTACAAAAATGCCTTTTTGAGATTGTATTTTGAGGTTGTATAAAGACAGTAGCTCTATTTTCAGAAGATTGTTGATTTACGAATAAGCAACGCATGTCCTCTATAAAAAGAAGATGGATACCATAAAGAATATAAATTCAGAGGGAATAGATATTATGGAGAACTTGAACAGTGCTTTGATTTTCCTTTTTGGCAATGAAAATTTAAAAATCTTACATGCCCTGATTGTCTTGACAATATTAGATTACATAACAGGGGTTTGCGTGGCTATAAAGATGGGGCGAATTTCAAGCGCTATTGGAGCAAAAGGCATTGCTGGGAAGGTGATTATTTATGCGCTTATATCCCTAAGTAATATCTTCGATACTTATTTTCTCACGGCCAATGGAATTTTGGAAGCTGCTACAATTCTTTTCTATTGTGCTAATGAGGCAATTAGTATCTTGGAAAACGCTTATAAAATGGGTATTCCCATTCCTCAAAAACTAAAGGAAACATTGGATTTATTCAAAAAGGAGAAGGGGTGAAACCCAATTGTCATTAAATTAAGAACCAAGCCATACGGCCTGGTTCTTAATTTTGTAGTATCAGCAAGACACTGTCATATTTTCTCTAAAAGTTCTGATTTTTAAAAGTACTTATACAAAAACGTTTAATTTAATGACACCAGAGTGAGCACAGCATTGTCACTAGAACCAAAGTCGTTTTAATTTCTTTTCCGCTCTTCTCTTAATCTGATTGATATTTTGACGGCTAACATGTAACGCTCTGGCAATGCTGGCAGCAGTAGCTCCATGTTCATAAATTGCTGAGAGTACATAGCGTTCCTTAGAGGTCAGCGCTTCAGGTAAAAGAGTTCTCGTGAGAGATTCGTTTTCGCATAAGGACAATTTCAAAGAAAGACTGTTTCGCTGGGCAGGCGTCAAGTCTTCAATTGAAATACAAGAAATGCCTTTTTCTCTCAAAGTATGAAGTCGTTTCAGGTAGAACCTATAGACAGATGTATGGATGTATTTTATGATTGCACCATCAGAAGGATTATCAAGTTTTGAAGTGTTTAGAGTTCCTACCAACTCAATGAAATCCGCCGTTAAATCTTCAAAAGCATCTTCATATCCTAGCTTCTTGCCGTATTTGTGTAGAGCAGGTTTAAACTGAGAAATTAACTTTAGCATTGAATCCGGATCATTTTGCTGCGCTTTCTGAATGATTGAAACAAGCATAGGCAGCTCGCCCCTTTACCCATTTCAAGTAAAAGAGCAAAGTTCTGTTTGGTATGTAAATCTCTGAACCTACTTTTTCTTTATTAAAAAACGGAGCCTATCACCAAAAAATGACGGCCACCTCTGCACAAACTTTTTACCTGAATTTCTATCAATTTTGGCGTCCGATTTCTAATATCGGAACGTTAGAAGAAGTTCTGACTTGAATTGGGACGTATTTCCCGATAATAGATACCACCTTCTGAAAGATAAGGGTCAGGCCGTAATAAGCCTGACCCTTCTGTTTTAATTAGAATTGATGTGTCCCTCAGAGGCACCAAATATATCCCTGAGAGCGCATTCCTTCAGGCGGAAACGGTTAATATAATCAAACCAGCCCACCTTGCTAACATTTTGAAGGAGTACGCAAATGAAAAAGAAGGAATTTAATCGGATTATTGGACAAAACATATCAGAATTACGTGAAGCAGCTGGCTTTACACAGGATGCCCTTGCAGAACGGTTAGAAATTTCAAAATCATTTCTTGCTCATATAGAACAAGGAGACCGCTCCTTTAGTGTTCACACGTTATCGTCAATGGCTGAAGTGCTGGGTACCAGTGCGGATGCCATTCTTTTTGGACACACCCTGACATCTGACGCAATTGATATTGCAGTTGCAATGGAAGGATTGAATGCAACTGACTCTGCTGTTATATTGAAAGTTGTGCGAGACCTTGCCGCATATCTAAAAAAACGTTGAAGTATGCATAATTGGTAGAGTTCAAAATTTTACAATAAATGGATACTGTATAAGCCGTTGAACTTTACACACTCCTATCAATTTAATATAATAAAGAATAATAGAGTGAATAGCTCACTGATATAGCGAGAACATTTTTCCTAGCGATGACAAATAGAGAGAACGGGAGATTGAAGAATGTTTGTATGTTTGCAAATAATAGAAAGCGAAGATGACCGTTCAAAATCCGAACAGCTATTTGATAGATACGCTGGACTAATGTATTGTATCGCATCAAAATATTTGTCCAATGAACAGGACAGGGAGGATGCTGTCCAAACAGCTTTCGAGGCCATTATTAGAAATATTTCGAAGCTCTCAGTTATAGATAGTCCGCAAACATACTCCTACATCGTTAATACCATTGAAAGTAAATCTATAGACGTGCTTCGCAGGCTTCATAAAATAGAAAAACAGACTATAGAAATGAATAGTAATTATCCTGGGGTTCAGGCAGAAGTAGAGATAGATGACGAACTTGCGACTGCACTTACAAGGCTTCCCTCTCATTATCGAGAAATCCTGTTGCTTCGGTATGACTGCGGTTATACGACCAAAGAGTTGTCGTCCATGTTAGGAATTACCCGCAGTAATGTTCAGAAACAAATATGGCGGGCAAAAGAGGCCCTAAGTAAACTACTCGGAGAGAGGTGAGCATATTGAAATATATCAGCGATGAAGAACTGACACGGGCTGCGAAAAAAGTCGGTGAAGCTATTCGAAAATCTCTTCCGGATCCAGAAACATGCAGACATGAATTTTCTCCTGAATTTCAAAAGAAAATTGAAGTTTTAAAAGAACAGGGAAGACGGAAAGAGCAAAAAATAAAATATTTAAAGCGGGCCTGTATTGCTGCTACGATAGCCCTTTGTTGCACCGGAGTTATGCTCGCTGCTAATCCGGATGCTAGAGCCGCGGTATCTTCCTGGATTCGGAGCATATATGAAAACGCGATTGTTTATCGATTTACCTCTGATTCTCAAGAGACTGTTCTTCCAGAGTATGAAGTTGGCTATATCCCAGATGGATATGAGGAAAACCAGGTTCTGGAAACCCATACTGGAAAGACAATAATTTTCTCCAATGGTCGCGATATGATTTTTATTAACTGGTACTTACTTTCAGATAACATGAATGTAGAAGCTCGCGCAGTAGACGCCGAGCTGATTCCAGATAAAGTTAATGATCATGACGCCGAATGGATTGTCCCAAATGACAGTAGCCAGACTACGGACCTACTATGGACTGACGATCGTCGCGGAGTAGGCTTCATAGTGTCTGGTTATCTGGAAAGGGCAGAGCTGCTGAAAATTGCTGAATCTATCTCGTGCACTTAAAAATTTTGATAAAAGGTGTCCGTTTTGCTATCAAGCCATCGTTTTTAAAGATAGAAAAGAAAAGCGGCAAAACTACAAGTTTCTTTTCTGCCCCTGATCAGAGTCTAACAAACACGACGAGGAGGATGCTTTATGAAAAAGAAAATGATTCCACTGCTGTTGCTTGTTGCAGTCATTTTGACTGTAACAGCATCTGCGCGCGTTCCCATTGTTCGTCCCGCCCTTTCTTTTACAGGCACGACAGCGAATTGTGAGGTAACCGTTCAAAGCCCTGGCGATGATATTTCGGTCAATTTGGAGCTGTGGAGAGGGGCTACCCGTCTGAAGACTTGGTCGGACAGCGGAACAACCTTTGTTGTAATCAATGAAACTTACCCGGTCCAAAAGGGAAGTACGTACACCCTCAAGGGGAGCTACACCCTTAATGGTACATCCTATTCAATACTATCTGTTTCTGGAACGTGCTGAATCCAGTTTGGACGGTATGTTAACACCCTCCACACTTGGGTAGCGGGGGAGTAGCATCATTATCGAAAAAAGCACCTGACGAAAGTCAGGTGCTTTTCACATTGATGCTATTGAATTTCTGCGATTTGGTGGCATCTATCCCATCCCAGGAAAGGAAACCAACCGGAGTTCTATCGACTACAAGCATATTAAACATCGCAGAATTACCATCATCAAGGTGAAGGCGCAATTCACCGTCGAAATAACCGCCGCCTGCCCAGCTTTCCAATAGTTCCTCAGGAGAATTAGATGTCCAGACCGTACCAATGACATATACCTCCACCCCAATGTCGTTTCGATCAGCACATTCCTTCAGAGAAAGAAGTTCAACGACTACAGCCGAATATCCGCACTTGCTTTGCTCGTCAGCAATATATGCCTCACAGGTATCCCGATAAGCCAGAAGAGCATTTTCATCAATAGATATGCCCGTGTCATTGATGGAACGCACCATCCAATATAATGTGCTATCCTCTGCATAGAAAATTCCATCAGGAAGAGCTACTGTTAGCGTCAGGCGATAATCGCCATTTGGGGATGCGGACAAGATTTTTATAAAAGCCAGCTTCAAGAAGCAGAATATGGTCATAGTCTATCTCGTCCTCTGGTGGCACATCCACTGATGTTTACTGGTTTTGGGGAAATAAAAAAATTTAAAAGAATTTGTCCGCATACAAATTTTACAGTCGTTTTATATTATAGAAACATCTTTTCAGATTGCTCACCGTTAAGTGCCGTTATTTCAATGGTTTGAGCAGTAGTAAGATGTGATTGAAAGGGTAGAAATGTAGGTAAGTCATATATTATTCCTATATTATTTCTACATCGACATTCCTACACAGAATACACCCTATTTTATTTTTTCGATTTCTTCCTTCAGCCAGTCGAATTCTCGCTGGGTATAGACCTTTTCGGTGATGTCGGATATCTTGTGACCGACCATGTATTTGATTGCATATTCGTCAATACCGGCTTTCTTTGCGGTCGTGACAAAGTGCTTTCTTCCATCGTGAGGACGATGTTCCGGGTTAAGATTAAGCTCGTCACGGATCATCTCAAAGCCGGTCTTATAGCGTTGATAGCTCATCATCACAGTCTTGCCGCTGCGCTTGTCTTTGCAGTTGAAGAGATACGGGCTGCCGATTTCTTTGGCTTTATTGTAATGTCGCTCAACGAGGTAGCGAATTTTTGAGTGGATAGGTACGACGCGGTCTTCACCAGCTTCGGTCTTGATGCCGCCTTTGAAAGTGCCATTCTCAAGGTCTACATTGGCAAGCTCAATTAGGCCGAGCTCTTGTGGACGCCATCCAGAATAACACTGAATGAGTATCACATCAACGAAATTCTTATCGTCGACATGCTCCAAGAGCTTTGATATTTCTTCGTCCGTAAAAGGTATGTGCTCTTTCTTGACTTTTTGGATCTCTTTGATCGTTTCGTCAGTCAGCTTGAATGTGCGCGAGTAGTTTCTGTCGACGATCTCATATTCCAGAGCATAGTCAAGCATCAGGTTGAACAAGGACTTGATCTTGTTCTTCATGGATGCGCTGGCGTGTTGCTCTTTCCCTCTGACAGTGGCAACACCCTCGTCCATGCAGCCTTTCACATGGCGTGCACGGATATCCATCACTCGCATATCGTAGACAGCCGAACAATACTTCCAAGCTGAAGTAACGGCTCGTGAACTGCCATCCGATTTGAGCGTCTTGAAATACTCTTCCGACCACTTGTCGTAAAGCTCTTTGACGGTGATCGCGGCGCCGAGGTCATAAGGATTCTTATTGTATTCCACGAGCGCTGTATATGCGTCATTATAAGTTGCAAAATATGAGTCAGGCTTGAGCGGTTTGCAAATGGGCTTGCCGTCCTGAGTCTTTCCAACCGTAACCATTGCCCGAAATGGATTCCGAAGGTTGCGGTTTTTTATTTCGCTGATTTGGCCAAACCCGTTCGGGAGGCGTCTTCGTTTATTGTTTTTGGCTCTCGGTTTTCGCTTTACTGACGGCTTCATTGGATAGCCGCAATGAGGGCAAGCCGGAGCCTTGTCGCTTACCTGCAATTCGCATTCAGGGCATTTTACAAGCATTAGTTGCACCTCCATAGTTGATTTGTCCTTTGTAATCATATATTATGGTGTAGGAGTTGTCAAGCTATTCCTACACTTTATTTTTTTGATGGAGCGATGTATATGATTACAAATGATGTATCAACCTGCCCAAAATGCGGCGGAGATTTGAAATACTATGACCGTGTTACTCGGATTGTACGGACAAAAGGAAGAAAGACCTGGAAGATCCCAATGCGGCGGCTTCAATGCACTCGCTGCGGTTCTGTACATAGAGAGCTTCCCGAACTGATATTTCCGTACAAACAGTACGAGGCTGAAGTTATCATTGGTGTTTTGGAGGGCTTCATCACCTGCGAAACCATCGGCTTTGAGGACTATCCCTGCGAAATGACGATGGTCCGATGGCAAGCTCAGGACTGGACCACCGAGGTTGTTTTAACAAAGCGCAGTTGCTAACTTAGAATAGCCGTTGAAAGGAGGTAAACGCCAATGAACGAGCAAGAGTTCCCACAGGGGTCTGTCCCCGTGGCTGTTGCGGCCCGTGTGTATGGCAAAGATGCTTCATGGGTCCGCGCCGGCATCGTCTCAGGGTGGCTCCCGATTGGCAAAGCCACTCGCAGCGGAAAATTAGTCACCACCATCGAGGAGATGGATTCACGCTATGGCCGCATCAATTTTTACATCTCCCCAAAGCGTCTCTACGAGGAGACAGGATTTTTGTGGAAAGGAGAACGACAATAATGGCAACGGAAATCCGTCCGGAGCTGTCTGAGAAAAATCCATACTGGATCGGCAAGCACCGGTATTACGAACTGAAGCATTTCTGCCTCCAGTATCCAATCTGGAAGAAAGCCTATAATGCTCTGCTTGGCCTGAGCAGCCGTCCGAACGACCTTGATATTTTTGTCAAGAGTGGCCAAGTACGGAGCGATCCAACTGCAAGGTGTGCGGAATCTCGTGTATCCTTTGCCAAACGGATGGAACTGGTCGAGCAAGCTGCCATTGGTACGGACGGTGACCTCTATCCTTATATTTTGCGAGGGGTCACAGAGGGTCTGTCCTACAACGCCTTGAAAATGCAGTACGCCATTCCATGTTGCCGCGAGGTCTACTACAACTTGTATCGACGATTCTTCTGGCTGCTGAGTAAGGAGCGTGATTGAGATGCGGATTGTGAATGTGGCGGTCAGGCAGTGTTACCGCTTCAACTGCCCAAATTGCGGGAGCAAGCTGGAAGCTGACAGTGACGAGCTGGTCGATGTCGGTGGAAAGACCAGTCGGTTCTGGTGTCCTGTCTGCCGAGAGGAAAGATACATTTCATGGTCTTCTCTGAGAAAACGGACGGTCTACGAGGACAGTTCCGCAGATTAAGCAAGCCCCTTTATGGAAAGGAGTGTTTTTCTATGGACACTATGTTTGAAAATTTAGATTTTCGGTTTGATAAGGAAAATAACGACGAACGACCTTTTATGATTGCTTGTAAAGATCGAGAAATCATGGATGGGGAACGTTGGGTGTTGGTATCTTTATCGACCGATGAAGCAAAAAGATTACTCAAGTATCTTGAAGAACACATTGCAAAATAAAGAAGATTGAGCCGCTGACAACGGCTCTTTCTTTTTTATATTTTCCGGCACGCGGGTAACTGGATCAGATGCTAAATTGGTATCTGGAAAATTGCCCGGGGTAAAAATCTGAAAAATCATTTTGGAGGTATGACATGGAACTCATCATTGGCATTGTTGTCGGCATTATCATCGGACTTGTAGTCGGAACGCTTATATTTCGGCGAAGGTACATTCCCGTCGGCGATCTTCGGATCGACCGTTCTGACCCGACGAGCGAACCATTTCTGTTTCTCGAATTGGGCACAGATGTGCGAACTATTTCTGGCATGAAAACCGTCACACTCAATGTTCGCAACGAGAATTTCCTCCCGCACGAATAACACCCCCTATTATGGAGCCAACTTATTGAAAGGAGAAATGCAATATGGCAGAAATAAAGAAATTGCTGGATGATGCAATCGAAACCGAGATCAAAAATCTCAACTCGGCATCTAACAAAGACGAGAAATCGGAGGTCATCAAGAACCTTGCGGCACTGCACAAGCTCCGTATCGAAGAGATCAAAACGGAAACTGAAATCGAGGAAAAGTCGGAGCGTCGGGCCATGGATAAAGCAGCCCATGACGAAGACGCGACACTGAAAGCGTTTCAGCTTGACGAGAATACGCTCGATCGGTACGCGAAGATCGGCATTGCTGCGGCGGAACTTGTATTGCCGCTGATGTTCTACGGCGTTTGGATGAGAAGAGGACTGAGATTCGAGGAAACGGGGACATTTACATCCCAGACATTCAAGAATCTGTTCAATCGCTTCAAGCCTACTCGAAAGAGTTGAGCCAACAGGCGTTGAGAGTCGTGTAAAAAACACGCTCTCTTCGCTTTTTTCGTAGATTTTGCAGGGCGCTTTATGGAAAGGAGATACCGAAGAGCTCTTTATATCTCTCGACTTAATACCGGGGGTACTGTATAATAGCAGATACTTCCAGATTAACAGGAGGTAATGAAAGTGCGCAGAAAAGGTAGAAAGGTTATTAAACCGGCAGGTAGTGAATTGATTGACTACCTGAATAAGGGATACGCCATCTGCAACAAGTGCGGAGCGGTGATGGATCGGAAAGAAGATCCCGAAGGCGGATGCGGTATTTATGCCTGCCCGTCCTGTGGATGGGAAATTGAGGAATTGGATTATGAGTACGAGAGCGCAGACGAAATGGAACTCGGACTCGATGAAAGAGGCGACGAGTATCTGATCTTCAGGGATGACATGCCGCCCGCAGGTTGTAAAGCTTGCGGTGGTCCCTACCCTTACTGCAAAGCGTCATGCAAAATGTTTGACGATTAAAGCATTATCAACGGAGGAGGGTCCTGTAACAGGGGCTTTCCTCTTTTTGTTTTGGAGATGGAGATGCGATACCACTATGAAAAGCCTACAATTTATCTGTCGATGTACGGAAAGCGTTATATTTGCGACCATCCGGTCTACGATAGCTGCACACTGTTTGAAATCGGAGATAAAGGTCTTGCTGTGATCCAACAGCGGTATGATGCCGAAACCAAGTCCACATTCTGGACAGAGGTGGATGCATGGCTGACCGATGCACTCTATGTTCACCCGAAATTCAAGGAATTCTTTGATAAACGGGCCGGAACTTGTACGGACGGACTCTGGCCAACTGTAACGATTCGGCAAATCATGTGGGCGCTGAAAATGAAGCCTTTGCAAAAGCAGCGTTGGGAAACGGTTTTCGACCGCCGTGATATTTAGCGCCAATCCAGCAGCCCCTATTATGGATACCAATACCTATGAAAGGGGTTAGGAGTATGGATGAGATGAAAATTCAATCGAAATTCATGACAGGACTTGTATCGAGGATCGTAAAGAAGGTACTTCGGACAAAATTGGGCTGTGAAGTAGATATTCAGCTCAATGAGTTCCGGACGACAGTCATTGACGATAAGACTCATGTCCATCTGGATTTGGATGCGGACCTTACGAAAGAAGAACTTAACAAACTATTGAAGACTATTGGAATCTGAGAAATTGAGCCGTTTTTATGCGGCTCTTTTCTTTTTTCGCAGATTTTGCAACTCATATTATGGAGAAACAGTTAGCTCAGTGGTAGAGCGCTTCACAAAACCAGTGAAGAGGTGATCGGTTCGAGTCCGATACTGCTTCTTTACTTTTTATTTTGGACGAAAGGAGAAAGCATGAACATCGAGCAATTTGAACTGATCTTGTGCGACATGTACACCATGGATGCATGGTCGCCTCCGCTTCTCTGGAAGTGGAAAAAAGAGTTCAAGGAGGCAAGCACAAAACAGTGGGCGATCAGAGAGCTTGAGAACTACATTCGCAAGCGGCTCCATCATCGCTCCGATGGATCGGTCGACGAATTTATCAGATTCACAAACGAGTTCGCCATGAAGATGGCTCGCTATTCAAATCACTCAGGAGAGAACCAAGAGATGCACGAGATCTTTCAAACTGCCAGTTCGGTCGCTGCTGATATTTTAGATCTCTTAAATGCAATGAAATGAAAGGAGAATTCAGATGAAACTTGACCATAAGATCGGGAGGAGCTTGCAGAAGGCGTCTCCCACCATTCTGACGTGCATCGGAGCCGCTGGCGTTGTAGCAACCGCGGTTCTGGCTGTCAAAGCAACTCCAAAGGCGGATAGCCTTATCAAAGCCGACAGCAGGAGAAATCACGATGGTGACCCTTATGCTGCAACAAAGCTCGAAGCTGTCAAATCATGCTGGAAATGCTACATGCCTGCTGCGGCCACGGGCGTCGCTACGATTATCTGCATCTTTGGGGCGAATACCCTCAATAAAAAGCAGCAGGCGTCTCTTGCCAGCGCCTATGCGCTCGTAAACCGATCCTATTCTGACTATAAGCGTAAATTGAAGGAACTGTATGGCGAAGATGCTCACAAGAAGATCATGGAGTCCATCGCCGCAGAGAAAAGCAGTATGCCGCCTATTACGGCTACCGGAGGTTTCTCCAATTCATCTTTGGAGTTTGAAGATGCCAACGAGGAGCAGCGACTCTTCTATGACAGCTTCTCCAAAAGATATTTTCAGGCAACCATAAGCCAAGTCCTGCAAGCAGAATATCACATCAACAGGAATATGGTTCTCGGCGCGTTCGTAACTCTGAACGATTTCTACGACTTCCTTGGAATAAGCCATGTCGAAGGCGGAGATGTTGTTGGCTGGTTGCTGTCTGATAGCATGTACTGGATCGACTTCGATAACTCGAAGGCTATGGTTGATGATGGACTGAACGGAGAGATTCCGTGTTATGTCGTCGATGCTGAGTTCGGCCCTCAACCAGAATCTGCGTGGGATTATTGATTTCCCGCAAAAACTACATCGCCTATTATGGAAAGGGGGTCATGCTTTATGAACCAGAGAAATATCTTTAAGCTGCTGTCCCTTGCGGGGGTCGTCCTTGGCGGGATCGGAACATTGTTATCCGGCTGGGCCGACAACAAGGAGCAGGAAGCAATTATCGAGGAGAAGGTCAACGAAGCACTTGCTGCCAGAAACGAAGAGGAAGAGTCCTAAACAGGGCTCTTCTCTTTTTTCGAGGTGAACTCATGACAAATGATACGGCTGTACAAGCACTTCTCGACTATCTCAGAGAATCGGACGAGCCCGAGATTTTTTGGCCACGCCATCACTTTGAAGAGTCTTGCTTTTCGAGATGGGCGGCATGGGAGATGATCGAGGCAATTTTAGACCATCCATTCGATGATCCGGAAGATGTGATCGAGGAGTTCACCATGAAAATGGTGATTTTCTCATCTATCGCAGATGGTACGGATGAAGGACTGATATTTTCGATTGCCGCCGATTTCGCCGATGAATGCTTAACACTATTTAGAGAGGAGAACTCAAATGACAAAACAAACCATTATCGAGGCGTTGAAAAGCGCCCAGAAGTCAATGAAAAAGCACAGCCCTGAGATCCTCACCGGCATCGGAATTGCCGGGATGATCGCCACCACTGTATCCGCCGTTCGAGCAACGCCCAAGGCTTTGCAGCTCATCGACGCCAGAGAAATCAAGGAAAACCGGCGTCTGAGCAACAAGGAGATCGTTGCCACCACATGGAAGTGCTATGTTCCGGCTGCTGTTACAGGCGTGCTGTCCACAGCCTGCCTTGTAGGCGCCAGCTCTGCAAATCTTCGCCGCAACACTGCTCTTGCAACGGCTTATTCCATCTCCGAAACGGCTCTCAAGGAGTACAAAGAGAAGGCTGTTGAGGTAGTCGGTGAGAAAAAAGAGCAGGCGATCCGTGATGCAGTTGCCAAGGAGACACTTACGAAGCACCCTCTTGGCGAACGCGAGGTTATCATTACCGGAGGTGGTGATATTCTCTGCTTCGACCCCCTTACAAACCGATATTTCAAGTCCGATCGCGACCGCCTGATGCGTGCTATGAATGAACTGAACAAACGAATGCGCGACGAGATGCGTGTTTCGCTGAATGATTTCTACGATGAGATCGGTCTGAGCGAGGCTGAGGTCGGAGAGCATCTCGGGTGGGACATTGACAACGGAAAAGGCTACATAGATCTCGATTTCAGCACACAGTTGGCTGATGATGGAACGCCCTGCCTTGTCGTCGGTCACAACCACCCGCCTATTTACCTTTGGTAAGCGCAGATTTTGCATCTCCTATTATGGAGAACCAAACAACAAAAATTACTTTTGAAAAGGAGAATTTTACTATGGAAGACAAGAGAATGAACGAGATCGAGGAAATCGAAGCTACGGAAGTCGACGAGACTCAGGACAGCTCTAATGCTGGTGCCTTGCTCGCCGGTGTCATCGGAGGTTTCATTGCTTACGCCGTAATTGGCGGAGCGAAGAAGCTGCGGGTGATCATCGAAGAGAAGGTCGCTGCGAAGAAGCTGGCTGAAGCCGCTAAGACCGACAAGGCCGAAATCGACTCGGCAGATGAGGATTCCGAGGAAAACTAAGAAAAGTAAATTGCGGAGTTCTACAAGGGAGAGTGCCAATAACAGGGCGCTTTCCCTTTTTTCTTTTTATCAAATTTTGGAGGTGCACTAATGCCTGAATATCCTGATAACTCGCATAGCGCGAGAGAAAACACAAGTCCTCCCTCCAAACGGGTGGAGAAAGTCGTCAACGGCACAGCAAAGACCCGAAAGCAGAGCGAGGTCAAGAAATTTGCCGGAATATTCATGCCTGATGAAGTCGGCGATGTTAAAACCTTCATCATCACAGATGTCGTTATCCCCGGTTTGAAGAACGCCATTGCCGATGTTGTCAGCATCGTTCTCTTTGGTGAAGCCGGCCGCATCGGAACTCGGAAAAATGCCGGTTCAAAGGTATCGTATCAGCGCTACTATGACGATCCTCGCCGAGATGATCGCCGGAACTACAATCAGCGGCCAAGACCTGTTGCGGGGTTTGAGTTCGACGATATTATCTTCGACAATCGCGGAGATGCAGACCTCGTCCTCGATCAGTTGGAATCTGCTATTGCCAACTATGGCATGGCCAGCGTGCTGGATCTCTATGACCTCGCCGGACTTACTTGCCAGAATTACATGGCTGATAAGTACGGCTGGACTGATATTCAGAGTGCCAGAGTCGCCAGAACGAGGGACGGCTACATCTTGCAGCTTCCCAGAGCAATCCAAATCACCTAAAAAGAGGTGCAGTCATGTACGGATATTTTGTCTCAAGCGGGTACAGAGGCTTCGTCAACGGAACATGGATGCTGTTCCCGACTGAGTCCGAGTATTACGAATACATGAAAGAGCTCGAAAACTGAGCTGAAAACTACAATTAAGAAAGGATTTATTACCATGAAAGTTAATGAAATCATGACTTCCGCAAAGCGTACCTTCTCCAAGGTCGGCTTTGGGCTCCAGAAGAAGAGCCCCGAAATTCTTGTCGGCATCGGCATCGTAGGTGCTGTTGCAAGTGCCGTTCTGGCCTGCAAGGCTACCACCAAGGCAGGTGCCATCGTTGAGGAGTCTAAGAACTCTCTCGCTGATATTCGTGAGGCCAAGGAAAACGGCGTCACCAAGGCTGGTGAGTCCTACTCCGAAGAGGATCACAAGAAAGATCTCGCCATCGCCTATGTTCAGACCGGCGTGAAGTTCGCAAAGCTGTATGCCCCTGCGGTCATGCTCGGTGCAGCTTCTATCGCCAGCATTCTCGCAAGCCACAACATCATGAAGAAGCGCAATGTCGCTCTGGCGGCTGCTTACGCTGCGGTCGATAAGTCCTTCAAGGATTATCGTGACCGCGTAATCGAGCGTTTCGGCGAACAGGTTGAAAAGGAGCTGCGCTACAACATCAAGGCACAGGAGATCGAAGAGACCGTCACGGACGACAAGGGCAAGGAAAAGAAGGTCAAGCAGAATGTGAATGTCGCAGACGAGAACTGGGATGGCTCTGACTACGGCCCTTACGCAAAGGTGTTTGATGATACTCACTCCGATTGGAAGCAGGACCCTGAAATGAACCTCTTCTATCTGCGTGCTCGTCAGGCTCAGGCGAATGATATGCTCAAATCCCAGGGTCACCTCTTCCTGAACGAAGTTTACGATATGCTCGGTTTCAAGCGCACCAAAGCCGGCGCTGTTGTCGGTTGGATCTATGACGACAAGAAGCCTTACGGCGACAACTTTGTTGATTTCGGTATGACCGAGATTCGTCGTCACGATGCTGATTCGGACGAGTACAAGCGCGCGTTCATTCTGGATTTCAATGTTGTCGGCGACATCACTTCCAAGATCGTAGACCACCAGAATGACTATCTTGCATGAGGACAAGCCGATGAAAAAATTGCTTATCTGTCTTCTTATCTTCGTCGGGGCGATTTTCATATCCTGTAACTTTGTGATAAATGCAACGACGACCAAAACGGTTCCGGAACAGCCTATGATTCAGACGGAACCTCTCTCTCTGATCGTCGAGACACCTGCTCCATCCACTGATATTTTACCAGAGGAAGAGCCTGCACCCACTCCCGAACAAGAGCCTTTGGCTACGAGGGAGGAGATCGAGCTTCTTGCTCTCTGCACTATGGCAGAAGCCGAGGGCGAATGCGAGCAAGGCCAGCGACTTGTCATTGACAGCGTTCTTAATCGTGTGGACAATCCGCATTTCCCGAATACGATCTCCGAGGTCATCTGGCAGAAAAACCAGTATGCGGGTATGTACGGCGACCGTATCACCCGCTGCTATGTTATGGACGAGCTGGTAAAGCTCGTTGAAGAAGAACTGGAAAATCGTACCGACTACGATGTCGTGTTCTTCAATGCGGGTCATTACAGCGACTATGGAGTTCCTATGTTCCAAGTCGGCAACCATTACTTCTCAAGCTATGATTAAAAGGAGGAACAATTATGAAGAAGATCATGCTTTCCCTGCTCTCTTATACCCTGGCGACTGTGTCCGGCCTCTGCCTGGTGGGCGGAGCAGCAGTCCTCAGCTACAAGGAGTGACTGGCATGGAGGGAATTGCGAATTTCATTTCCATGCTCGACTATGTTCTTGACACAAAGCGTAAGCGTCACATCACCGGCGGATTGCTGTTGAGTGGCGCTTTACTCTTTGGCGGTCTGGCTATGACCGTCATGAGCATCCGAGACGATGAGGAGGACGAAGATGAGTAAAGCATCTACCGGCTTTGCCTTTGTGGCAGGCCTTACTATCGGCGCAGCAGGCGCCTGGTACTATCTGAAGGATAAGTACGCAAAACTCGCCGAGGAAGAGATTGCCTCGGTCAAAGCGGCATACGCCAAGCGCGAGAAACCGACAACGGAAGAAAAAACTGTCTCGGTTGTGAATGCTGCCAAGCACATGGATAAGGGTAGCATTACCGAGTACACTCAGCGTTTGCAGGAGGCTGGTTATAAGGACTACTCCAGAACGATTGACGAGAAGCCCTCAGGAACGCCCGGTGAAGTTCCGTATGTCATCTCTCCTGATGAATTCGGAGAACTTGAAGACTATACGAAAGTTAGCCTGACCTACTTCGCCGATGGCGTCTTGGCCGATGAGTGCGGTGAAATCGTTGATGATGTGGAGGAAATCATCGGCGATGGGCTGGACCACTTCGGCGAATACGAAGACGATTCGGTGTTCGTAAGAAGTGATGCAAAGCGCTGTGACTACGAGATTCTCAAGGATCTGCGTGATTTCAGCGACTTCAAGAAGAAAAACTTTCCTCCGATCTTGGTCGAAGCCAACTTGACGCGGTTGGCCCGCGAACCGGATAATGACGAGGAGGTCTGACCTTGACCAAAAGCGAGCTTAATGATCCATATTTCGAGTGGATGTACCGGCTCGTGGTCGACGACCGATATTCTAATAAGTCCTACCGGCGACTGTTCTACAAGCTCCACGACACGGAGTTTGCATACACAATCCCGATGGACGGCAACCGGGCCGAGGATGGCATCGAGCTTAGATATCGGTTCGGTCGCGAGCAAGGCTATCGTGATGCTGTAATTGCCAACCGCCTTGATATTCGGCCTTGCAGCATCCTTGAAATGATGATCGCCCTTGCCATTCGATGTGAAGAACACATCATGGAAGACCCTGATATTGGCAACCGCACCGGACAGTGGTTCTGGAGTATGCTTGTCAGTTTGGGCCTTGGTTCCATGAGCGATGTTCGGTTTGATCCTGTTCGGGTCGACGAGATTCTCGACCGTTTTATGGATCATGACTACGCACCGGATGGTAAGGGCGGTCTGTTCACAATCCGTAACCCTCGGTTTGATATGCGGTCTATGGAAATCTGGTATCAGATGAATTGCTATCTTAACGAGATCATCAGAGAAGGGAGTTTAACATGAATACGATCACGCATGATATTTTCGTGACGGTCATGCCGTCTAAGAATTTCTGCAAGCAGATGCAGCGGCAGGCTCGCAGCACGAAGATGTTCAAGTTGCTTGCGGTAGGGGCGATGGTCCTTGCCGCAGCAACCGAGGTGGAGCGCAGGAAGCTGGAGGAGCAGGTCTATCAGCTCTCTGTTCGAGTAAAGAAGTTGGAGCGCGGCGAAGGAGAGTAATCAATGTTAGACTTCTTGGTGATTGCAACGCGCAGTGGCAAGCGTGGTATCATCGAGATCTATCCCAAGTTTATCATCAAGAAAAGCAGCGACCTCATGATTAGAGGCGGCGATTTCTACGCTATCTGGATTGAGGAACGGGGATTGTGGTCGACTGATGAACAGGATGCGGTTGACCTGATCGACCGCGAACTGGACCGATACGCCGAGGAAAACTGTAAGCGTTTTGATGACAATTATCGAGTCATGCACATGTGGGACGCGGAAACCGGAATGATCGACACCTGGCACAAATACTGCCAGAAGCAGATGAAGGACCAGTTCCATATGCTCGACGAGAAACTGATATTTTCAAACAGCAAAACGGGGAAAAAAGACTATGCCAGCAAGATGCTGAATTATCCGCTTGAGCAGGGTGAGGCGAACTCTTATGACAAGCTCATGAGTGTTCTGTACTCTCCTGCCGAGCGGCACAAAATCGAATGGGCCATTGGTTCGGTCGTGTCCGGTGACTCCAAGAGGCTGCAAAAGTTCATGGTGCTTTACGGCGCCGCTGGTACTGGTAAGTCCACGGTGCTCAACATCATTCAGCAGCTCTTTGATGGTTATTACTCTGTATTCGATGCTAAGGCTCTCGGTTCTTCAAGCAATGCATTTGCGCTGGAGGCGTTCAAGACGAACCCGTTGGTTGCCATTCAACATGATGGTGACCTATCCCGTATTGAGGATAACACGAGACTTAACAGCCTTGTTTCGCATGAGCTGATGACGGTCAACGAGAAGTTCAAATCAACTTACGCCAACCGTTTTAAGGCTTTTCTCTTTATGGGCACAAACAAACCGGTTCGTATTACGGACGCTAAATCCGGTCTGATTCGACGTTTGATTGATGTTTCCCCAACAGGAGATAAGGTCGAGCCGAACGAGTACAAGACCATCATGAAGCACATCCCATTTGAACTTGGCCCGATTGCTTACCACTGTCAAGAGGTCTATCTGGAAGATCCCGCTTACTACGACGGTTATATTCCGATTGCTATGTTGGGGGCCTCCAATGACTTCTACAACTACATCGTTGATTCCTACCCTGTCTTCAAGCGTGAAGACGGAACGTCCCTCAAGGCTGCTTGGGAGATGTATAAGACCTATAATGAGGAAGCAAAGGTCTCGTACCCCCTCAGCCAGCGAGCATTCAAGGAAGAGTTGAAGAACTATTTCCATGACTACACAGAGCGCTTCAGTATGGAAGATGGCACTCGTGTTCGTAGCTATTACAGTGGCTTCAGAACTGAAAAATTTGAAGAGCAGACCATCATTGATAAGCCGGAGCCAACAACTCGGCTGATTCAGTTTGATGGAACAGTATCCGCATTCGACAAAGATTGTGCGGACTGTCCTGCTCAATATGCCACATCTAAAGAAACGCCCTCGCAGAAATGGGAAAAAGTCACGAAGACTCTTTCGCAGTTGGATACCTCTAAACTCCACTATGTCAAGGTGCCTGAGAACCATATTGTCATCGACTTTGATATTCCGGATGAGAACGGCAACAAGTGCTTTGACCTGAACCTGACGGAGGCGAGCAAGTGGCCTCCGACATATGCCGAGGTCAGCAAGGGTGGTCAGGGTATCCATCTACATTATATTTACACCGGCGACCCGACAAGGCTGAGCCGTATCTATGATGACCATATTGAGGTGAAGGTCTTCACTGGAAAAAGCTCGCTACGCCGGAAACTCACTAAGTTCAACAACCTACCTATTGCAACCATAAGCTCTGGGTTACCATTGAAAGGAGAAAGCAGCATGGTAAACAACAAGGTTGTTCAGAGCGAGAAAGGGCTTAGGGTTCAAATCAAGAGAAATCTCAACAAGGAGATCCACCCTGCAACTAAGCCCAGTATCGACTTTATCCACAAGATTCTGACGGATGCGTATGAAAGCGGCATGGTTTACGATGTTACCGATATGCGCAATGCCGTCCTGGCCTTTGCCGCCAACAGCACCAATCAGGCAGAATATTGCATCAAGCTCGTTAATAAGATGCCGTTCAAATCTGCCGATGCGGCCCCTGCGGCCAAGAACGAAACCGCTGACCTCGTCTTTTATGATGTCGAGGTGTTTCCGAACCTTTTCCTCGTGAACTGGAAGTTTGCGGGAAGCACACAACCTGTGGTTCGGATGATCAACCCGACCTCTGAAGACATCGAGGGCCTGATGAAGTTCCGACTCATCGGCTTCAACTGCCGGCGGTATGATAACCACATTCTTTATGCTCGCTTGATGGGCTATACCAATGAGCAGCTTTACAACCTGTCTCAGCGGATCATCGGCAGCGAAAAGAAATCCAAGAGCAACAACTGCTTCTTTGGCGAAGCCTATAATGTCTCTTACACTGATGTTTACGACTTCTGCTCGAAAAAACAGAGCTTGAAGAAGTGGGAGATTGAACTCGGCATCCACCATCAGGAGCTTGGCCTTCCGTGGGACCAGCCTGTTCCGGAGAGCATGTGGCAGAAGGTTGCCGAGTATTGTGACAATGATGTCATTGCTACGGAGGCAGTATTCGATGCCCGTAAGGCTGATTTCATAGCTCGTGAGATCCTGGCCGATGTGGCTGGAATGACCGTCAACGATACCACGAACACTTTGACCGCCAAGATTATCTTCGGCGGAAACAAGAAGCCGCAGGATCAGTTCAATTACCGCGACATGGGCGATGCCAGTCAGATTTGCAGCATGGACGATCTGCCGTTCAAGTTTGGGCCGGAAGAATATGACAACTATACGGCGTTTGACAAGAAAGACCGTCCGATCTTCCCTGGTTACAAGTTCGACAAAGGCAAGTCTACTTATCGCGGCGAAGAAGTTGGCGAGGGTGGCTATGTCTATGCCGAGCCCGGTATGTACGGAAACATCGCTCTGCTGGATATTGCTTCTATGCATCCCTCCAGCATCATCGCAGAAGATCTCTTTGGGCCGGTCTATACGAAGCGGTTTCGTGAGATCCGTGATGCTCGTGTCGCCATCAAGCATAAGGAGTTCGACAAGGCTCGCAAGATGCTGAACGGCGCTCTGGCAAAGTATCTGACGGACGAGAGTGCCGCTGATGCTCTGGCGCAGGCTCTGAAAATAGCCATCAATTCCGTTTACGGCTTGACTTCGGCCAGCTTCGAGAATCCGTTCCATGACAACCGTAACAAAGATAATATCGTCGCCAAGCGCGGAGCCCTGTTTATGATCAACCTCAAGCACGAGGTTCAGAAACGGGGCTTTGTTGTTGCTCACATCAAGACGGATTCTATCAAGATTCCAGACGCTACGCCTGAGATCATTCAGTTCGTCATGGACTACGGCAAGATGTACGGTTATATTTTCGAGCACGAAGCGACTTATGATCGCATGTGCCTCGTCAACAACGCCGTTTATATTGCCAAGTACAAGGATGGTAAGCACGCCGGTGAGTGGACAGCCACAGGCACTCAGTTCCAGATCCCGTATGTCTTCAAGAAGCTCTTCTCGCATGAGGAGATCACCTTCGAGGATATGTGTGAGACGAAGTCTGTTACCTCTGCTATTTATATTGACAGAAGTCCTGATGAAGCCGCGGCCTATATCAACAACCCGGACATGGCAATACAGTCCGAGGATAACCTTGTACTTGATAATGGTCATACTTTGCAGTTCATCGGAAAGGTCGGACTGTTTACCCCGATTAAGTCTGGTTGTGGTGGAGGTTCACTCGTTCGTCAAAACACCGATAAGAACGGCAATGTCAAGTACGATTCCGTCGTCGGAACAAAGGACTATCTATGGATGGAATCTGAGATGGTCAAAATTCTCGGAAAGGAAGACTGCATTGACCGGAGATACTATGATGCTCTCGTTGATGCGGCGGCCACTGATATTTCCAAGTATGGTGATTTCGAGTGGTTCGTTTCCGAAGATCCGTATGTTTCTGACACACCGCCTTGGTTCGGTCCCGGCGAGCCCCACGAAGAAGACAATACACCGTTTGATGTGAGGTAATTCCATGGAGAAAAGCTTCACCAAAGACGGTGCTCGTTGGTTTACTTGCAGGCGATGTGGATTGAGAAACTGCGAGAACATTTATCGGTGGAAAAAGAAGCCGCAGCCTATGAAAAACATCTGCACCCTCTGCATTGAAAAAGAGGAACTGGCACACAAAGAAGCTCGGGAACGAGTTCATTACAGTCCATTCCAATATCCATTTTAACAGTTGAGAGGAGTCTTAATCATGAGTCGTAAAGCTACTGACAACATCATCATCGAAAACGCCCGCATTATCTTCCGGAACTTTTCCGGTAAGGAGGACAAGTACAACCGTGCCGGCGATCGCAATTTCTGCGTTATCATCGAGGACCACAACGATGCTCAGCGTCTGATCGAAGACGGCTGGAATATCCGCGTGATGCCTCCCCGTGAGGAAGGTGACGAGCCTCGCCACTATCTCCAGGTTGCGGTGAGCTTCAAGAACTTCCCGCCCAAGGTCGTCATGGTCACCCGCCGCAAGCAGACGCCTCTCGATGAGGAGTCCATCGGCGCGCTCGACTTTGCCGAGATCAGCAATGTGGATCTCATCATCCGCCCCTATAACTGGATTATCCAGGAGGGCACCAAGAACGAGAAGAGCGGTGTGAAGGCCTACCTCAAGACGATGTATGTCACCATTGAGGAGGACGAGTTCGCCGAGAAGTATGCTGCGAGCGAGTATCCGCAGGAGTAAAAGTATTGTAGGGGACGCTGGTTAGGAGGTGGCCGGCGTCCCTTTAACTTTTTGAAAGGAGAACCCAATGCCTTTCTGGAAACCTAAGAAAAAGAAGAAAGCGGTTCATAAGGCGAAACCGGCTAAGTCGCTCCCAAAGTATGAGCCAAAGCCGTTCATTCCGCCTGAGATACCGAAAATTGATATTTCAGCAAATCAGCAAAAAGAGTCACAAAAGCCAGCTCCGAAAAAAGCTTCCTCGCTAAGGGCGGACGACAAGAAGTATTTCATCGAGACATTCAACAAGCTCGTGTCCGAGCGAAATCGACCGTGGGACATTTGGAAGGACTTCGTTCTGATGACGGCCTGCGCATTCTCCAATGCTGTTGATAAGACACATTATGATGAGCGAGAAGACCGTTATCTGAAAGCCATCGCCAAGTACCGCAAAGAAGAGCAGGCGTTATTCCCGGAGCTTCTTGCCGAAATGACGGTCGCGTTGGAGAAAAATCCGGACCAGGACTTTCTTGGTGAAGTCTATATGCGGATGAGACTCGGAAGCGACGAACTTAAGCAGATATTTACTCCTTATAATGTTTGTCACTTCATGGCGCTTACGACAATGGGTAATGTTGCGGAACAGGTCGAAAAAAGCGGCTTTATCACCGTTCACGATGATTGCTGCGGAGGTGGTGCAACTTTGATAGCTGCTGCCAATGTAGCACGGAACGACCTTGAAAAGGCCGGCTTTAACTTCCAGAACCATATTCTCTTCTCGGCTCAGGACATTGAGGAGACAGTTGCGCTCATGTGCTACATCCAGTTATCGCTGCTCGGCGTCGCTGGGTTTGTCAAGGTCGGCAATTCTCTTACCGATCCAATCAGAAATGGTGACTCTTTGGAGAACTACTGGTTTACACCTATGTACTTCAGTGATGTCTGGCATACTCGTCGAGTTGTCAGTCAAATGATGGATATTTTGCGAGAGGAGCGTGAAAGCGATGACCATTAAAGATTTTGACACGAAAAAAGTCATTCTCGAAGACCAATACAAAAGCGATGAGTACGAGACGATGACTCTCTACTTTATCGCGCCAAAAGAATGGCTCGAAAGACTCTATCCTGATGCTGTTCACACCGAAATCAGTGTTGAGTATCCGCTGAATTGCCCCGAAGCTTATGCGGCAACCGTAATGGTATCTCCGACAAGAGATCTTGGAGAGGATGGATATGAGGACTATGATTGGAGTGACCTTGAGCTGTCTCTTTCAGATATTGAAGCGTTAATCGGGATGGCTAAGTCATGAGCATCAGTCTGTACGATCATCAGCGCAGCGCCCTTGAAAAAATGAAGAACGGTTGCATTCTATGCGGCGGGGTCGGTTCCGGTAAATCCAGAACTGCTCTCGCCTATTATTATCTTCAGCAAGGCGGAAATCTTGACATTCCTGATGCGCCGATGAAAAATCCGCTTGATATTTACATCATCACCACTGCACGCAAGCGCGATACCTGTGAATGGGAGGACGAGTTGGCTCCATTCCTGCTCTCCACCCATGAGGACTGCAATTACTACAAGAACAAAGTCGTCATCGACTCGTGGAACAACATCGGCAAGTACAAAGATGTAAAAAACAGTTTCTTTATATTTGACGAGCAGCGTGTCGTCGGTTACGGGGCTTGGACAAAAGCATTCCTGAAAATCGCCAAGGTGAATAAATGGATCTTGCTCTCCGCTACCCCCGGGGATACCTGGCAGGATTATATCCCCGTCTTCATCGCAAATGGGTTCTACCGGAACAAGACCGATTTCATCGACCAGCATGTGGTTTATGACTGGAGGTCGAAGTATCCAAAGGTTGACCGATACCTCAACACCGAACGGCTGATCCGTCTGCGCAATCGCATTCTCGTGACAATGGAGTTCGAGCGGCACACCACATCTCATCATCAGGATGTGCCTGTTTCCTACAACATTCCGCTCTACAAAGATATTTCTCGAAACCGCTGGAACCCTTGGGAAGACCGTCCTATTGAAACGGCTTCTGAGCTTTGTATGAACTGGCGCCGCGTGGTGAATTCGGACGAGTCCCGCAGCGTGGCCGTGTTGGAGATCATGGAAGATCACCCTAAAGTCATCATCTTCTACAATTTCGACTACGAGCTTGATATTCTCAAAAATCTTGGTTACCCCGATGGGACCGAAGTCGCTGAATGGAACGGTCACAAGCATCAAGAGATCCCGACCGGCGACAAATGGGTCTATCTCGTGCAGTACACGGCCGGCTGCGAGGGCTGGAACTGCATTACCACTGATACAATCATCTTCTACTCGCAGAACTATTCCTATAAGGTCATGGTTCAGGCTTCCGGACGGATTGACCGTCTGACGACGCCATTCAGTGACCTTTATTACTTCCATCTAAAGAGCTTTTCCGGCATTGATCTGGCGATCAGCAAGGCACTCAAGGAGAAGAAGAACTTCAATGAGGGTCGCTTTGTTGGGTGGTCTACTGCGCCGATGCCGAAAGCTGCATGACATGAAAAGGAGAAATTATGAATAACGCAAAAATTATTGCTGTCGACTTCGATGGCACTTTGGTTGAAAACAAATGGCCTGAGATCGGTGCGCCGATTGAAAAAAACATCGCCAAGGTTAAGGCCGAACAGGAAGCTGGCGCCAAAATCATTCTTTGGACGAACCGCGTCGGCGAACCTTTGGAAAAAGCACTCTCGTTCTGCAAGAAGCAGGGCATCCACCTCGATGCTGTCAATGAGAATCTGCCCGAAATTATCAAAGCATTTGGGACTGACTGCCGGAAGATCTTCGCAAATGAATATTGGGATGATCGCGCAGTCTTGATGTCCGAGAAAGATATCGGAGAATTCTCCGATGGGTTCCACACTTTCAACTCCCTCTATTATCAGCGGCTCATCCTCTTCGCGGCCTTGGTGAACACTTTCCCGACGCTTGCTTGGAAATCCCACAAGCATTCGGATGGCGAGGCTCCCTTTGGAGGAGGCTGGTTCATCGTTGGCGTCGACACGCCAAAAGGACCCTATACCTATCATTACGAGGACAAGGACTGGGACCTGTTCCGCTGTAAAGAGGTGGCCACTGCCCCTGAGTGGGACGGCCATACCGATAAGGATGTCGAGCGGGTACTTTCCCTTTCCGATGATGAGAGTGATTGGGCGGCTCGTGAAGTTGCTCTTGCTTCTCAGAAAGAACGCGAAAGTGCCGAAGATAAAGACGACTGGGATTACGGTGTTGCGTGCTATGAGAGTGCCCTCAGAGCGTATCGGTCTTTGGAACGCGACGGCCACTCCGGTATGAGCATTCAGATCACCAAGAGCATCCTGAACCGCCTCATCGACGGCAAATGCCTTACCCCCATTGAGGACGATCCTGATATTTGGACTAAGGTCGAGTTTGGTGAGAACGATCCTATCCAGCACTTCCAGTGCAAGCGCATGAGCAGCCTGTTTAAGGATGTCGCCGAGGACGGTACGGTCACTTACTCGGATGTCAACCGTGTTCAGCTCATCAACAAAGAAAGCCCTGATATTCCGTTCAGAAACGGCTTCGGGACTCGCCTTATCGACAAGATGTATCCGATCACGCTTCCGTACTTCCCGGCGGACAAGAAGTTCAAGATCATCGTCGAAGAGTTTCTGACCGATGAGAAAAATGGCGACTTCGATACCGTCGGCTATCTCCAGCTTATTCTTCCTAATGGCGAGGTTGTTGATCTGAATGGATATTTCAAAGATGGTCCGGACGGCATGGTTCGTATTGAGCAGGCTGAGTACGAAGAGAGAAAAGCTAACCGGATCGACAAGAAGTAACCCTGATATTTGAAAGGAGAAAAAATATGATCCCCATTGATACAATAGTCAGCATTAAATCCGGTGACGAGTACGGTGGTAAATACACCGGGAAACTCGGCATCATTAAAAAGTTTACAGATGATCGGGTCGGAGTGGAGTTTGCCGGCCTTAAAAACCATGCAAGCAAATACGGCCTCTTCTGGTTCAAGAAAGAGAATGTGACACCTTCACTCTTTGATGCTCCGAAGCGCAACGATGCAATCATTCCGGCGGCTCTTGCTAAGGCTTTCCTCAACTTCACTTTCGGAGCCCCCAGGGCATCGCTCGGCGTAAAGCAGGTCATTTTCAGTGGTCCTAAAACGATCGTGTTCTGGCTCGACGGAACCAAGACTATCGTTTCTTGTGGCGAGGGTGACCACAATGATCCCTATGCCGGGTTCTGTGCTGCTGTTACGAAGCGAGTCTTTGGCTCTACTTCTCAGGCAAAGAAGGTCTTGGCACGGACGAGGAAGGAGACTTCCAAATGAGCACCATTTATATCGGCGAACGGCAAAGCGGCAAAACAACTATGCTCATCGAAATGTCTGAAAAGACCGGTGCCACCATCGTTGTGGCTACCTATCCGATGGCCAAGTACATTCAGTTGCTCGCTGCTCAGATGGGTAAGAAAATTCCTGTTCCCATCACGGTGACGAACTATATCCGTCTTCTCGCAAGCGGCGGCCTTGGTAAGAGCGAGAAGTATCTCGTAGACGAGCTTCAGATAATGCTCTCTGCTATGAATGTCGAAGCTGCTACGGTTGACTGCGATTGCATTGAGGTTCTTCGCGGCCAACAGAAAGAAGGTTTGTAATGGCCGGGCTTAAAATGAATGTTGAATTTCCAACACGCCTTTGTGAAGTCAAAGGTGAACTCGGATATTTTCATCTTTGGGAGCAGTGGAGTAATGTTGTTGACGCCAGTCTGCTTCGTGGTGGACACCCTGCTGGTCAGATTGGGCAGGTTTATGGCATTGTCGAATTCAAAGATGGCGTGCGTCGTGTCGACCCTGTTTCCATCAAGTTCTGCGATGAGGAGAACGCGATACTTTGTGAGATGGCAAAGCACCATGAGGCATTAAGGAGAGGAGAAGCAAATGCTGAAAGTTGAAAATGTCGAAGTTCTTGGCTGGGAGCACGCTATTCGTGGTATGCGAAACCCTAAAAACTCTTGGGCGAAAAGCGATAGCGGCCCGGAATGTCCTTATGGGAAAGAAAAATGTTGCGGAGAATGCCAGCAAAATTTCTGCATTGGCCCCAACGATAAGCAACTCATGATGGCCCTCCGCAACGCTGGTACGGATCATCGCAAGTTCATGCGGATGATTACCGTCTATCTCGACATCACCGCCCCGCTGTACTGGTGGAAAGAGTTCGACACCTATAAGGTCGGTACTGTCGCCAACTCCTGCTCTACGATGCACAAAATCGCAGCAAAGGAGTTTACACTGGATGACTTCAGTCACGAGCATCTGGTTGATGACCTCGATGTCCGTATTGAAATCGGAGGAACCGATCACAGAGATACGGGGCCCATGGAAGTCCTTGGCATGACGATTGATGTGCTAAATCACTATCGCGAAAAATATCTTGCAGCGACGAAGACTGAGGAATACACCGGCCTCCCCGCCAAGGATATTTGGTGGCAGATGATCCAGCTTCTCCCCAGTTCCTACAACCAGAAGCGTACGGTCATGCTGAACTATGAGGTTCTGGCCAATATCTACAAATCCCGTCGGCATCACAAGCTCGATGAATGGCATACACTTTGTGACCGGATTGAAAGTCTGCCTTATTCTGCGTTGATTACTGGCACTGCCGTTTGACACAACTCCGGCTGTTATGATACAATCATAAAAAAAGAAATCATGCGCAAAAAGTACATCGCCTATTATGGAAGGAGGTTGTTAGGCTATGGCTGAACGCAACGATTCTCACCTTCTGGATGGTGGTGATTCTGTGGGTATGACAGATAACCAGTACAAGGGTATGCTGCTTGACCAGTTAGAAGACTGGCAGGAAATCCTTGACCTGGCAATCGCAGCCGGGAACACCGAGATTCAGAAAAAGGCTGAGAAGCAAATCGCGAAGATCAATGAAAAGCTGAAATTCTAATCTCTACCCAGAGGGAAGGGCTTGTGGAAACACAGGCTCTTCTCTTTTTATATTTTTCAGGAGTGTGAATACTATGACACCTAATGAGTACCAGAAAGAAGCACTTCGGACCGCATCCGGAATGTCTAAGGAATACCCTCGTATTCTCAATGGCCTGATGGGTCTGAACGGCGAAGCCGGAGAATGCATTGATATTCTCAAAAAGCATCTTTACCAGGGCCACGCTTTCGATAGCGAACACATGGCAAAAGAACTTGGCGATGTCGCATGGTATCTGGCCATCAGCGCAGAAGCTATCGGCTATGATTTGGAGACGATCTTCCAGATGAACATTGATAAGCTCCGCGCCCGCTATCCCGATGGCTTTGATGCCGACCACAGCCTCCATCGTAAGGCAAATGATATTTGAAAGGAGCTTGTGAAAATGGATGAGAAAAAAATCCACTCAATCATTGATGAAGCAATGGAGGCTCGTGACCGCTCTGTGTCCATTTATATTTCACCTGATGGTGGTGTTTCTGTTTCGGTCTTCCCGTGGCCGGACGAAGAGACACTCCGCAACATGAGAGCCAGCGGTCTGATTTCTCACAATGACTACCGGACACGACTTGGCCTGTCGCCTATGAAAGACTAAGGAGGATCGCAATGAACGAAAAAGTTCTGAGACATAAGGAAATCTGCGATGGGCTGAACGAGCTCTACGCACGCAAAAACCACGACTATGGTGACAGCTTCCATACCACTTTCGTCGAGGAAGGTCTCGCTATGGCCCGTATCCGTTTGGGGGATAAGTTCTCCCGCTTCAAGACCCTGTCCCGCCTTTCCTGCAATGACCGCGACCAGCAGTAAGTTACGGATGAGTCCATTCGTGATACGCTGCTTGATCTCGCAAACTATGCCATCATGACTGTGTTGGAGATGGATACACCGGATGAGAGTCATGCGACTCTGTACGCTTATGACAAGCCTATCTATACTGTTGGGGAGGATAAGTAAGATGAAAGCTAAGAGAGTGCTTTGTATGCTTGCGGCGATCCTCCTCGTTGTCGCCATGATGCTGATGTTCCTGACTGGTTGTAACAGACAAGTCATCGACACGACATTCAGCTATGACAATGCTATCCTGGCGCTTCCCGATGGTTCAGTCATCAGCGGGAAAATCGATAGCTGGAAAGACTATGATGACGGCGATCAGATTCAGGTAAAAATTGACGGAACTACATATCTGGTTCATTCCGTCAACATCGTACTGATAAAGGAGTAATGATTATGTGGAAGCACGAACTGATCCGCAACAAGATCTATGCGGTATTGATGGTGCTGGCATCTTTGCCGGTTGTTATTTTGGAGAGGGATGGTACGGTCCTTCTCCTTTCTCTTTTCTTCGGAGTTCCGATGTTCTTCGCAAAAGAAAACTGGATCATGGGAGGACCCGTTCATGAAAGTAAAGAAAGCCGGAAAAAGAGTGTTCGGAGCCGTAATGTCCGCTGCCGAGAAAAAGGCTATGGACATGGAGATACAGCGACAGCTCGCAGAGTACGATCGAAAGCATATCCGAGAGATCGACGCTCTGGTTCTGTGGGAGCTGCGTGAACAGCTCGGCTTCGGCAACAAGAGGCTTAAAAAATTCTATGACAACTTCTCCCGCGGCATCGAGGCTTTGATCCGTCGTTATGAGATGGAACAGGGCGATGATGTCTGGCTCTGTACCTACAAGCTGAAAGAGATCGGCTGTGATCTTGAAAAATGGGAGAAAGAAAGAGGTGACCAATGAGCGACCGAAAAAACTCGGAGGGCTACTCAGATCCGACAGCCTACCAGGCCATGATGAACCTTGAAATCGAGGAGCTTCGCTTTAAGAAGTTGCTCAGGTCTATCAAGGATGTGTGTGACTTGGCAGACTTTGAGATCGAAGGTCGTGTCGTTCTGATCGACAAACGGTCTGGACGAGTATGGAGGTAGAAAAATGTTTAACTTTCCTACTGAAGATATTGTGAAGGCATTCGAGGCCTTTAGCGAAGCCATCAATCAGTTGGCTGCTGATATTATTGATGCGTGGGAAGCTGTCACAGTGACTGTATCAGCCGTCCTCGACGATGATGCGCTCTGGCCAAACCGATACGGAATACCGCCTAAAAAGTACGGTCAATCTCTTCAGAAACACTCCAAAAAGTCATTCAAGCAATATAACTACATCCCGATTATGGCAAAAAATCTCCCTTATCAGCGGAGAGCATTTTAGCAAAACTGCGTGAATTTGCCCCGGTTCTGTCTAATCTAAGATAGAATTCGGGGCTCTTTCATGCGCAAAAATCGTGGCCACTTTTGTTTTGAAAAACGGGCTTCTGCCCACTTTCTTTCGGAAACTTGATATATTCGGGCGAGTGGAGAGACTTGTAAGGACGGTTCTGGCCAAAAAAAGTGGGTTTTTGCCCGGTTTTATTTGAAAAGTGGGCGGGCTGAAACCGTTGGTACACAAGGCTTTGCGGGATTTCTGCCCACTTTCCCACTTTTTTCTTTAATTAGTGTGAAGAAAAAATGTAAAAAATATATATAAATGACGAGAAAAAGTGGGTTTTTGGCCAAAGCCTGATTTTCCTCAAAAACTCTGACTTTCTTTTCGTGTGCGAGTGTGATATACTAAGTTTGCGACACAATTAAATCTTCTTATCCGCTTCACTATGGGAGAATTACTTGGCAACAAGTGTTTCTCTCTTAACTCGTTATACCCATAGTGGTGGTAAGAGGATTGTGTCGCAGCAATGAGAGATGCGCTTTTGCAGGGTGCGTCTCTTCGTTGGGGCGCACCTTTTTTATTTGCACTCTTATGAGGGGAGGACGGAGCGTGGCACGGCCTTACACTGAACAGCAAGTTCTCAAGAAACTGGATATTCCAGATTTCAGACATTTGACAAAAGAAAAAGTCATTGCTTTTGCGACAATGGTTCCGAAGATGAACCCCGAAGTTGCAAAGAAAGCTCTTGAGCAATTTCCGAACTTCGCTTCGACTTCACTTGATGTTTTGAAAGAGTACCGCAGCGTCATCCAGGAAGCGATGGAAGACGATCGAGAGAGTATGCGCAGTTGTTACGATATGTACAATCGCGTGATGGATTCTCTTGAAAAAATGCTGGACAATGACGACCTGACGTTTGAGCAGAAGACTTATATTCTCGATCAGATGCAGGAAGTTGCCGCAGCGGTATCGGATAAGGACTCTGAAAAATCGAGGAACCGTTTGAAGCTCATTGGGGTTATCGGCGGCGTAGCTGCTGCCATTGTCGCGGCTTTGGCTTCGAGTCTTGGAGGTAACATCGCACTGAAAGAAAGCAACAACATTGATGATGACAACATAACGGATTTATGAGAAAGGACGGACAGCATGAGTAAAGGTAACGGAAAGCGTAGCACTGGCGGACTGATCCTCGATGTGATACTTACTTTCTGCACAGGAGGTCTGTGGCTGATTTGGATACTCATTCGGTATCTGCGAAATAATAGCTGACCCTCTGGATATTTGACCGAGACGCTTGAAAAGGTGTCTCGGCTTTTTTATGCCCTTTTTGGTTTCCGCAGAAAAAACAGGGTCTTTTATGGAGAAGAGAGAGATGTGTTACACATTTCCCTCTCTCCATTTTATTTTTTGTCGAAAGGAGGTCATTTCGTGGCCAGAAGTTCCAGACTTGAGAGCGGATTTCAAGACCGTTTAATCGAGTCATTGAAAGCGTTGTTCCCTGGATGCATGGTTTTCAAGATGGACCAAATTCAGGGACTTCCCGATCTGTTGATTCTTTATGGCGAGAAGTGGGCCTCCCTCGAATGCAAGAGGTCTGCGACAGCTAAGAAGCGCCCAAATCAGGACTACTATGTCGAGAAGATGAACGATATGTCATTCTCTCGCTTTGTGTGTCCGGAAAATAAAGAGGAGGTATTGAATGAACTTCAACAGGCATTCCAACCTTGAAGGTCAGCACGCCTTCCTTGGTGCAAGTAAGTATCACTGGATCAATTACACCGACGATAAAATCGCGGACTCCTATGTGAGATTTCTGGCAACACAGAAAGGAACTGTTCTTCACGCATTCGCCGCTCAGTGTATTCTTTTGGGGCAGAAACTTCCCAAGTCTCAGAAGACTCTGAACATGTATGTGAATGACGCTATCGGTTATAAGATGACGCCGGAACAGATCCTCTACTATTCCCCGAACTGTTTCGGAACGACCGATGCGATTTGTTTCCGAAATAATTTTCTTCGCATCCATGATTTGAAGACCGGAGAAATTGATGCTCACATTGAACAGTTGGAGGTCTATGCCGCTCTGTTCTGTTTGGAGTATCATATTCGTCCAGCCGACATTGAAATGGAACTGCGTATCTACCAGCACGACCAAATTCTGTACCATAAGCCGACTGTTGAGGATATTCTGCCAATCATGGACAGGATCATCACAGCCGATAAGGTCATCAACAAAATTAGAGAAGAGGAGGGTTAAGCTATGGACCTCGTAGAGGAAGATATTCTGATGCACTATGGCGTCAAACGGCGCTCTGGGCGCTATCCGTGGGGTTCCGGTGATAACCCTTACCAACATGGCGGCGACTTTCTTGCTCGCGTTGAAGAGCTTCAGCGGCTCGGCAAAACTGAAAAACAGATTGCTGATGAACTTCATCTTTCGACGACTGACTTGCGGATGCAGGTTCGCGTCGCAAAGCATGAACGCCGTGCTCTTCAGGCAGACCGTGCCCGTTCTTTGCGGGAAGACGGTAAGACGCTGGATGAGATCGCCTCAATCCTCGGTTATGCGAATGACTCTTCTGTTCGCGCACTGCTGAATGAGAATACGGCAGCCAATAAGAATAAGGCGCAAGCCACGGCAGAGATTCTGAAGAAAGAGCTTGCGGAAAAAGGAGCCATTGATGTAGGCACCGGCGTTGAGCGGCAGCTTGGCGTTTCTACCGGTGTTCTTCAAGAGGCTCTTTTCATTTTGGAAACCGAGGGTTATAACCGTTATGGCGTCGGCGTTCCCCAGGTAAACGACCCGAAGAAACGCACGATCACCCCCGTTATTTCCGTTCCTGAGATTGACCAGAGAGAGGTTTATCAGAACCTTGATTTGGTGAAGTCTGTTGGCGACTACCATTCTACTGATGGTGGCGAGTCTTGGGACAAGCGTGAGTATCCGGCGAGCATTGATTCCAGCCGTGTGAAGATCCTTTATGGCGATGAGGGTGGCGCACTGAAAGACGGTGTCATTGAGATCCGTCGTGGCGTTGCCGATCTTGACCTTGGAGACTCTCACTATGCTCAGGTTCGTATCCTTGTGGATGGTACTCATTACCTCAAAGGAATGGCGATGTATTCTGACGATATGCCTGATGGCGCAGACATTGTCTTTAACACCAACAAGCATACCGGAACACCTAAGATGGATGTTCTGAAGAAAATTCAGGATGATCCCGACAACCCTTTTGGGGCCTTGATTAAGGCTAATGGCCAGAGTCACTATATCGACGCCGACGGCAATGAGAAGCTTTCTGCGATCAACAAGCTGAAAGAAGAGGGCGACTGGGATAAGATGAGTAAAAATCTTTCTTCCCAGTTCCTTTCCAAGCAGCCCATCCAGCTTATCAAGAAGCAGTTGGATTTGACTTACGCTGATGCTGCTGATGAGTTCTCGGAGATCTGTTCGTTGAACAATCCCACCGTAAAGCGGAAGCTCCTGTTAGACTTTGCGGATGAGTGCGACTCGGCTGCTGTCCATCTGAAAGCGGCTGCTCTCCCTCGTCAGAGCACGCAGGTCATACTACCGCTCAATGCGATGAAAGAGACCGAGATTTTTGCCCCGAACTATCGTGATGGCGAAAAGGTCGTGCTAATTCGCTATCCGCATGGTGGTACCTTTGAGATCCCTGAGCTTACGGTCAATAACAAAAACCCGACTGCCGTTTCCGTTCTCGGAAAGAACATTCGGGATGCTGTGGGTATCAACCCTAAGGTTGCAGAGCGTCTTTCTGGTGCTGACTTTGATGGCGACCAGGTCGTTGTCATTCCGACCGGTGGGAGGGTGAAAATCCAATCTACCCCCGCCCTTAAGGATTTGAAGGACTTCGATCCTAAGACTGACTACTCAACTGAGGGCAAGACTGGCGTTCGGCTCCTTGCAAAGGGCGCTGCTACACAGAGACAGATGGGTGAGATTTCAAATCTCATTACTGACATGACTCTGAAAGGCGCTACTGAGCCTGAGATCGCAAGAGCGGTCAAACACAGCATGGTTGTTATTGATGCGGCCAAGCACAAGCTCGACTACCGGCAGTCTGAGAAAGACAATGGTATCGCCGAGCTCAAGAAGAAGTATCAAGGCTTTGACGACGAGACTGGTCACCATGGCGGCGCCTCTACCCTCTTATCCCGTAGAAAGCAGGATGTTGAGGTACCGGAGCGTCAGGGCAGCGGTGTCATTGATCCTCTGACAGGAAAAGTCGTTTACAAGGAGTCCGGCAGAACTTATGTGGACCCCCGTACCGGAAAGACGGTAGCGGCAACCACTAAGGTTAAACGCATCCTCGCAGTTGATGATGTTCGTTCGATGTCTTCTGGAACGCTTCAGGAAGAGGCCTATGCCGACTATGCTAACAAGATGAAAGACCTTGCCAACAAGGCCCGTCTTGAATACAAGGCTACCCCTACTCTGAAGCGCTCTGCCAGTGCGACCAAGGCCTTTGAGCCCGAAGTGAACCGCCTTATGGCCGCTCTCAAGGTCGCACAGTTGAATGCTCCTCTTGAACGAGAAGCTCAACGAATTGCAAATGCTCGTGTGAAAGCAAAGGTTCAGGCAAACAACATCACTGACAAAGATGAGATTTCCAAGATCCGTCGTGCTGCTATTAGTGATGCCAGAAATTCTACTGGTGCAAGTGGAAAGCGAACTCGCATTACAATCAGCGATGGCGAATGGACTGCAATTCAGTCTGGTGCAATTTCAGACACAACTTTGAGCGAGATCTTGCGTTATGCCGAACCGAAAACCGTTAGAGAACGAGCAACGCCGAGAAGAACAACGCAGTTGTCCGATGCTCGCATTAGCAGAATCAAAGCAATGGCGAATTCTGGCCACACAAATGCTGAAATCGCTGAAGCTTTGGGAATTTCGACTTCTGCAGTTTCCAAGTATCTGAATTCATGAAAGGAAGTGAGAGAAAATGGCTCAATCATGCGCGCTAACTACGACAGATAATCCGTATGATCCCTTTACCCAGTACGATGCTTGGTATCGCTTTGATGAAGGCAAAGGCTATCACTCTTGCGCCTACCTGGCCCGTATAGCCAGGACTTCCGATCAGCTTTCAGATGCTGAAAACGAACAGGAACTTGAGCGTGCCATTGACGACATCATCAAATACGATCCCCTTGGGATCTACAAAAAAGTAAAAGCAGATACAAAGGATTCGCCTCCTGTGAGTGCATAAAGGCTTTAGCAGCCTCTTTCGCTCAAATCGGGAGGTTTTATCTTTGGCTCTGCTTTTGCAACACGATAAGTTTTAACTCCAAGTCACCTTTTGCTTAGTGAGAATACCTTGCTTTCCAAAAGGTATAGGGGGGGTCGCAAAAACAGCACCCCCTCTGCATCGCGGCGGTCTTTGAGAATTCTCCGGGGGATATTTTTGAAAAATGTTTTTCGGGGTTGGGGGCAGCCGGCGGGAGTTTTGGGCGACGAGACAGGGTTTGAACGGGCCCACAGGGCTGATATTTCACCTCCTGATGTGTTCTTCTTTCCATGGAATTGCCACGACCGGGTCATGCAAGTGCTTTCTCTACCTCCATCTTTCATTTGGGGATTTCTCCTTTCAACTTGTTCAGCCAGTCAGTTCTGTGGGTTCTTTCAAGCCCTGTCTCAAAGTCCAAATAAGTGATGCAAAACACAGCGAATACCATGATCAAACACAGCGAGAGGAGGTGGCAAGGATGGCAAAGGCCGCAAGATCATCTGAGAAAGTACCTAAATCCCGTGCGGCTCTTACTCCTGAAGCAAGAGAGAAGCAACTGATCGCCTTAGCCATTGATGTTGCCGAAGAGCAAATGCGCAACGGCACTGCTTCCTCTCAGGTGATTTCCCATTTTCTGAAACTCGGCTCCACCAGAGCCCAGATCGAAAAAGAATTGCTTGAGAAGCAGAGGGATCTTGCCGCGGCAAAGGCCGAAGCGATCGAGTCCTCCGCCAAGATGGAAGATCTGTACCTTAAGGCGGCCAAGGCTATGAAGAGCTATCAGGGGCAGGAGGATGAAGAGGATGAATATTAAAAGCTATTCAGAACTTGTTCTTCTTCCAACCTTTGAAGATCGCTTTGAGTATCTTCGGCTTGATGGCATCGTCGGCGAAACAACTTTTGGCTTCGACCGTTATATGAACCAGGTCTTTTACAGGTCGCTGGAATGGAAGAAGATCCGAGACACGGTGATCGCAAGAGATCTTGGCTGCGACCTCGGCATCGAAGGTCACGAGATATTTGGTCGAGTCATCATTCACCATCTGAACCCGATTCGGCAGAGAGATCTTCTGGAACGGACAGACATTCTGCTCGACCCTGAGTATCTCATCGCAACGACCCATGAGACGCATCAGGCAATTCACTACGGTGACAAAAATCTGTTGCTCACCGAACCACCGCAGCGGACAAGGAACGATACTTGTCCCTGGAAACATTAAACCAAAGGAGGAACCGACTATGCAGAATAATCCTCGTAAGCAGGACATCATTCAGGAGCTTCGCGGTAAGCGTCAGGATGTGACGGAACTCTGCACTGAGGCAGAAGCGGTCGATGAGCCGCACACTGGCTCCGGTATTGTTACGGATTGTCTCTATCTGAATGTACGTAAGCTGCCCGACATCAACGCAGATGTTGCGGTCGTCATTGACGCGCTGGCACAGGTCTGCGTTGACTTGGATGCGTCCACGGAAGACTTTTACAAAGTTCGCACTTCTGATGGGGTCGAGGGCTTTTGTATGAGAAAGTACATTGCCCTTTCCAAGTAAGGAGTGCATCTATGGATACGACTGAAAGCATCCTGACATCAGTGAAGAAGCTTCTCGGAATTGACGAGAGTTACACTCACTTTGACGCCGACCTCATCATGCACATCAACTCCGTCTTTTCCATTCTTGGGCAGATGGGAGTTGGCCCAAAGAAAGGTTTTGCCATTTCAGGGGCTGATGAAAAGTGGTCTGACTTTCTGGAGGATGACCCCGGTCGGCTTGCCCTTGTAAAATCTTATATGCACCTTAAAGTTCGGCTGCTTTTCGACCTGCCTACCGCTTCCTCTGCTGTTGACGCGATGAACCGTCAGATCAGCGAGTTTGAGTGGCGGCTTTTCGTGGCGGCCGATAATGCTGCAAGAGAGGAGGAAAGTCAAAATGGATGAACTTTGCCACTATGGCATCAAAGGCCAGAAATGGGGTGTTCGCCGTTTTCAGAATTCGGACGGCAGTTACACCTCTGAGGGAAAACGCCGCGCTCAGCAGCAGGAGAAGAAAGATCCTGTGAAAGAGATGAAAGATGAAGACCTTAGAAAGGCAATCAATCGGTTATCTCTGGAAAACAAATATAAGGATCTGACTAAAAAGCCGACCCCGCCCTCCAAGCTTGAGTCGACCAAGAAAGCTGTGGATGCCACTTCCGAACTTGTCAATCGGGCGAAGAAGATGGATCAGGACAGCCGCAAGGCTACGAAGAAAGAGCGGATGGACCTGAGCAAGAAGACAGACAAGGAGCTTCGCGACCAGATCAACCGCGAGCTTTTGGAACGGCAGTACAACGATCTGTTTGCCAAGGAGTCGGTGTCCAAAGGCCGCCGCTATCTTTCCGATGTGCTTGACAACGCCGGAACGGTTTTGGCTGTCGGCAGCTCGGCTCTGAGCATTGCTCTCGCAATTCAGCAGTTGCAGAAGAAGGCGGGGTAATACTTGATGGCCCTGTCGAATACTGCTGTTCCCCGGTATTACGGAAAGTTTCGTGAAGCAGTGATTCGGGGTGAGATCCCTGTCTGCAAAGAGATTTCGATGGAGATGAACCGGATCGACGATCTGATCGCAAATCCAGGAATCTATTACGATGATAAAGCTGTTGAGGGCTGGATCAAGTATTGCGAGGCAGAGATGACCTTGACGGATGGTTCCGATCTTCACCTCCTTGACAGCTTCAAGCTGTGGGGCGAGCAGGTATTCGGCTGGTATTACTTTGTGGAGCGCACGGTCTATGAGCCGAACGCTGACGGACGAGGTGGGCACTATGTCAAGAAGATGATCAAGAAGCGGCTTGTGAACAAGCAATACCTGATCGTCGGACGAGGCGCCGCTAAGTCGATCTATGATTCGTGCATCCAATCATTCTTTGAGAATGTAGACACAAGTACGACCCATCAGATCACGACAGCTCCGACCATGAAGCTTGCCGAAGAGGTCATGTCACCGATCCGCACTGCCATCACAAGAGCCCGCGGCCCCGTATTCCAATTTCTGACACAAGGCTCGCTCCAGAACACGACTGGTTCACAGGCCAATCGCGTCAAGTTGGCCTCGACCAAGAAAGGCATTGAGAACTTTCTGACCGGCTCTCTCATTGAGATCCGCCCCATGTCGATCAACAAGCTGCAAGGTCTTCGATGCAAGATCGCAACCGTAGACGAGTGGCTCTCCGGCGACATTCGCGAGGATGTTATCGGCGCTATTGAGCAGGGCGCTTCCAAGGTGGACGACTATCTGATCGTGGCCACCAGTTCGGAGGGTACTGTTCGTAACGGCGCCGGCGATACCATCAAAATGGAGCTTATGAGCATTCTCAAAGGGGATTATCCAAACCCGCATGTTTCGATCTGGTGGTACAAGCTCGACTCTGTCGACGAGGTCGGCTATCCGGAGATGTGGATGAAGGCAAACCCGAACATCGGAAAGACGGTAAGTTACGAGACTTATCAGCTTGATGTGGAACGCGCCGAGAAAGCGCCTGCCGCAAGGAATGATATTCTTGCCAAGCGTTTCGGATTGCCGATGGAGGGTTATACCTATTACTTCACCTACGAAGAGACACTGCCGCATCGCAAACGCGATTACTGGCAGATGGCTTGCGCGCTTGGCGGAGACCTTTCTCAGGGTGACGACTTCTGTTCGTTCACCTTTTTGTTCCCGCTACGTAACGGTTCCTTTGGTGTGAAGACCAGAAACTACATTACTTCCAGAACACTTAATAAGCTGCCCGCTGCTATGCGTAATAAGTATGAGCAGTTTATGGATGAGGGCAGTCTTGTCGTTTTGGATGGAACGGTTCTGGACCCTATGCAGGTCTATGAGGACTTGGACGAGTACATCGTTGCGTGTGGGTATGATGTCCGCTGCTTTGGCTATGACCCATACAACGCCAAGGAATTTGTGGAACGCTGGGCGGCTGAGAACGGCCCGTTCGGAATTGAGAAAGTCATTCAGGGCGCAAAGACGGAGTCCGTTCCATTGGGTGAGCTGAAGAAGCTGGCCGAAGACCGGATGCTCCTCTTTGACGAAGAGCTGATGACCTATGCCATGGGCAACTGCATCGCCATGGAAGATACCAACGGAAACCGGAAGCTGATGAAGAAGCGGTACGAGCAGAAAATCGACGCTGTGTCGGCTATGATGGATGCCTATATCGCTTACAAGCGGAATCCGGAAGCATTTGAATAAGAGAGGAGGATGTCATGGATTACCTTGACAAGCCTGACCCGCAAACTTTTATCGCTCACCATGGCATCAAAGGCCAGAAGTGGGGCGTTCGCCGTTTCCAGAATGCGGACGGTAGCTTGACAAAGGCTGGGAAAGAGCGATACAATGAACAAAACAGCTCCGATTCAAGTGATAACCACGAGAACCAAAAGTTTCATTTGACTGAAAAGCAGAAGAAATATTGCAAAACTGTTGCGATTGCCACAGGAGCCGCATTGGTCGCTTATGCTGGTTTTAAGCTTGCAGATAGTGGTGAATTGAATAGACTCTGCGAAAAAGCAAAAGAGTTGAGCCTTGGTGCTGACTATAAAAGCTTTTCAAGAAACGATTCTTTTACAGGTGAGATGAGCGTATCACAAGTAAAAGAGAGGTTCCTTAATCGCATTAACCCTGAGTATGGCAATTCTCTCGGAAGTTTCATGAATTGTAGGCGGTGTACTTTTGCCTATGAACTTTCAAGGCGTGGCTATGATGTGCAGGCGACTAAAACTCTTATTGGAACGGGTCAGGATGCAAACGGAATGAACCAAATGCTGTTTGTGCCACGATTCACGAAAAAAGAGTACAAGGAAGCTTTGAATGCATATACTCATGATTCTTCCATCTATGCCGCTAATAACTTTATAAAAAGGCTTACTGGTGGTTTTTCAGAGGACATACATCTTTCTAAGAAAAATGCCATCGGGGATGTGTATGACGCATTGAGCAAAATGCCTAATTCTGCAAGAGGCGAGTTATCCGTAACGTGGAAGGGGCATAATGGCGGTCATAGTCTTGCTTGGGAAGTCATCAATAACAAGCCTGTTATTTTTGATTTCCAGACCCATAAGGTATATGAGACGCCCGATAAGTTTTCTGAAATTGCCAACATGTTCGACGGACTTAGTACCGCTACATCATGCCGACTTGATGATAAGGACCTAAATCTCGATCTTCTTCGGCGATGGGTAAAGCACAGCTAAATTTCTGGAGGCCTAATGATGAAAGAGCAAAGGTTTGATAAACAACCGCTTAATTCCGCAATCAAATTTAAGTCTACAAATATGCTTTTGGAAGAGTTTATTTCCGATTACTTCAAGCGACACCCAGAAGCAAAGCATACCAGTCAAGCTGAAAGAAGATTGAAACGAGAGTTCTATTTGTCTATACTGAAACGGAGCTTTCTACGCAAATCTTCAAGCAGTTTAGATAATTAAATCATTTACAATGCTCCGCAGACTTTGAACGGTCTGCGGAATTTTTTATGCCATGAAGGAGGTGATGAGTTCCGAATGGAAATGACAGTTGCCACGCGGCTAAAGCACGCATGGAATACATTCATGAACCGAGATTCTTATGTTTCTCGGATGTCGATTGGGCCGAGTTACGGTTATCGCCCCGACCGTCCACTCTTCAGCCGTGGAAATGAGCGTTCGATCATTACCTCGGTCTATAACCGTATTGCGCTGGATGTCTCATCTATGACCGTTCAGCATGTGCGACTGGATGGCAGCGACCGATTCAAGGAGGTCATCGAGAGTGGGCTTAATAACTGTTTAACGGTAGAAGCCAATGTTGACCAGACCGGAAGGGCTTTTATGCAGGACATTGTTATGTCGATGCTGGACGAGGGCTGCGTTGCTATCATCCCTGTCGATACAAACTTTGATCCTGAGAAAACCGGCGGCATTGACATCGAGACGATGCGGACCGGCAAGATTCTTGAATGGTTCCCGCAGCATGTAAAGGTTCGCGTCTACAATGACCAGCGCGGTGAGAAAGAGGATATTCTTGTCCCCAAGAGTACCGTCGGCATTGTGGAGAATCCTTTCTATGCTGTCATGAATGAACCGAACTCTACGATGCAGCGGCTTATCCGAAAGCTGAACCTGCTGGACGCCATTGACGAGCAGAACAGTTCCGGAAAGCTGAACCTCATCATTCAGTTGCCGTATGTCATCAAGACAGAAGCACGTCGTCAACAGGCGGAATTGCGCCGACAAGATATCGAGAACCAGTTAGCCAGCTCCAAATACGGTGTTGCATACACTGACGGAACTGAGCATGTGGTCCAACTGAATCGCCCCGTCGAGAACAACCTGATGTCCCAGATCGAATACCTAACGAGTATGCTTTACAGCCAGTTAGGTTTGACCCAGGGCATTCTGGATGGCTCTGCCGACGATAAGACGATGCAGAACTACCTGACTCGAATCGTTGAGCCAATCCTCTCTGCCATTGTTGATGAGATCAAGAGGAAATTCCTCACCAAAACTGCTCGGTCGCAAAAGCAGTCCATCCTGTTCTTCCGAGATCCCTTCAAGCTGGTGCCTGTCGATAAGATCGCTGAGATGACTGACAAGTTCACCCGCAACGAGGTCATGACCTCGAATGAGATCCGGCAGAAGATCGGCATGAAGCCTTCTTCCGACCCAAAGGCGGACGAGCTGCGCAACAGCAATCTGAGCGCACCGGCGGAAAGCACGCCGGCATCAACACCGAAGGAGGACAACAATCAAAATGGAGAAGAAACTTAAGTACGACTTCAGCGGCTGGGCGACGCGCAATGACCTTGTGTGCAGTGATGGCCGCACCATTCGCCGTGATGCGTTTGCACATTGCGACGGAAAGACCGTCCCCCTCGTATGGAATCACCAGCATGACGACCCGACCAATATTCTTGGCCATGCGTTGCTGGAGAACCGCGAGGATGGCGTTTACGCTTACTGCACATTCAACGAAACTGCTGCCGGTAAGGCTGCTAAGCTGATCGTGCAGCACGGAGATGTGGATTCCCTGTCTATCTATGCCAACGGCCTGAAGCAGCAGGGCGGAAATGTGATGCATGGTGACATCAAGGAGCTGAGCCTTGTGGTCGCCGGTGCAAATCCCGGAGCATTCATCGACTTTGTCGATCTTGCTCATGGAGAGGGCGCTGAGCAGGAAGTCATCTTCTGCGCCAACGAACCTATCACGCTCGCCCATGCAGATGAAGGCAAAGCTGATGATTCTGCCGATGACGGCAAGAAGTCCGCTGATGGCGACAAGAAAGACACCGGAGACGGCGACACCGTTGAAGATGTCATCAACAGCCTGACCGAAAAGCAGAAGACCGTTGTGGTTGCTCTGCTCGCCAATGCTATGGCCCACAGCGATTCTGACGACGATGATGGCGAAGAGAAGAAGGATGACGGCCACATCGAACATTCTGACAAATCCGAAGGAGGAGACAAGACTATGAAACACAATGTTTTCGAGAAGCCTGAGGACAATCAGGCAACCACCCTGAGCCATTCCGCTCAGACCGAGATCATCGCCAGCGCCAAGCTCAAGAGCGTCGGCACTCTTCAGGGGGCTATGAAGCTCTACGCCGAGCAGCATAACGATACTCTGAAGCACGGTATCGACGACATCGAGGCCCTGTTCCCCGAGTATAAGGATCTGCGCACCGGCGCTCCTGAGCTCATCACCCGTGACCAGGGCTGGGTCAATGTGGTCATGAACAAGGTCCACAAGAGCCCTATCAGCCGTATCCGTACCCGCAACATGGATGCCCGCGGCGATGATATCCGCGCGCATGGTTATCAGAAGGGCAAGAAGAAGGTTCCTTCCGGCAACATGAAGCTGATGAAGCGCACCACCGATCCGCAGACAATCTACATCACTGACTCCATGCACCGCGATGACATCATCGACATCACCGATTTCGATGTGGTCGAGTACCAGTACGGTGTGATGCGTCAGACTCTGCTGGAAGAGGTCGCTACCGCTATCCTGATCGGTGACGGTCGCGATGAGGCTGATGAGCACAAGATCTCTGAGGAGCATGTCCGTTCTATCTGGAATGACGACGATCTCTACACCATCCACTATGATGTGGACATCGAGGCTGCCCGCAACGAGCTTCAGGGTACCGGCACCGCTTCCCGTTTCGGCGAGAACTACATCTACGCCGAGGCGATCATCACGGCTGCCCTTTACTCCCGCGAGAAGTTCAAGGGCACCGGCACTCCCGACTTCTTCTGCACGCCGCATCTGGTGAATGTGATGCTGCTGGCCCGCGACACCAACGGTCGCCGCATCTACAACTCCAAGGCTGATCTGGCTGCTGCGCTGAACATCAATGAGCTGCACACTGCTGAGCAGTTCGAGGGTCTGGCCCGCACCGACAAGACCGGCAAGAAGCATAACCTGCTGGGTATCTTCGTCAACCTGAGCGACTACACCGTCGGCTCTACCAAGGGCGGCGAGATCACCCGCTTCAACCAGTTCGACATCGACTTCAACCAGGAGAAGTACCTGATTGAGACTCGTCTGTCCGGCGCGCTGACCAGACTGTGGTCTGCTATCGCACTGGAAGAGCCCGTGAAGGCCTCTTCCGGCCAGACCGAGGATACCGGTCACGACGGCACCTAAGGGAGAAAATTCAAAATGGCAAAATTTTACGGACCGGTAGGCTATGCTGAAACGGTGGAAACGGCGCCTGGTGTATATGTGGAAAAGATCACGGAGCGGATGTACTTCGGAGACTTGACCCGTAACACCAGGCGTCTTCAGTCATCGGAAACGCTCAATGACGACATCAATGTTGCGAATGAGATCAGCATAGTCGCCGATCCGTTTGCCAACCAGAATTTCCACCGAATGCGGTATGTTGGCTTTATGGGGGCAAATTGGAAAATCTCCAATGTTGAAGTCCATTATCCAAGATTGATCCTGACGATCGGAGGTGTCTACAATGGAGAGACTGCTTCTTCAGAAGACGCTATCTGACATTCTTGGATGCCCCGACCGAGGCGAAAAGTGCCGTGTGTACTTTCAGCCTCCCGCCAGCAAGGAAATGATTTATGACTGCATCGTTTACGAGCGCAGCCGTATTGAACCTACTTTTGCTGACAATCAGCCCTATGCGCTTCACGACCGGTATCAGGTGACTGTGATTTACAGAAATCCTGACAGCGAGATCCCAAGCAAGATCGCGCTTCTTCCGATGTGCAGCCATGAACGCCACTATACCAAAGAAAACCTGAACCATGATGTGTTCAACCTATATTTCTAACCTTACAAGGAGGAAACAACTATGAGTAAGATCAAGTGGGACGAAGTTGGTAAGCGCCTGTATGAAACTGGCGTTGACCACGGTGTTCTGTTCCCGATGGGCGAGGACAATGCATACGGCAAAGGTGTGCCCTGGTACGGCCTGAGCGCCGTTAATGAGAGCCCCTCCGGCGGCGAGCCTAATGCCGTATGGGCGGACAACATCAAGTACCTGAACCTGATGAGTGCCGAGGATTTCGGCGCCACCATCGAAGCTTACACCTATCCCGATGAGTTCGAGGCCTGCAACGGCTGCGCTGAGATCGCCCCGGGTGTCACCATCGCCCAGCAGGATCGCAAGATGTTCGGCTTCTGCTATCGCACGCTGATCGGCAACGATACGGTTGGTACGAACTATGGCTACAAGCTCCATCTGGTGTACGGTGCGCAGGCTTCTCCCTCTGAGAAGAACAACCAGACCGTGAACGACAGCCCCGAGGCTGCCACCATGAGCTGGGAGATCAGCACCACGCCTGTGGATGTTCCCAATTTCAAGCCGACCGCGCATCTGGTCATCGACTCCACCAAGACCGACAAGGCCAAGCTCGCGAAGCTGGAGGAGATGCTGTACGGCACCGATGGCGACCAGGCCACCGAACCCACGCTTCCGATGCCCGAGAAGGTCATTGAGCTGATGAAGGCTGCTGGCTGATCCACGGTACAAGAACTTCTAAAGCGGGGCTCTCTTCACCGAGGGCTCCGCTTTCTTTAATTTTTGAAAGGAGAAAGTATCATGCTTAAGAAAACCATCGCTTATACCGACTACAACGGTACCACTCGCAAGGAGGATTTTTACTTCAACCTGACACAGGCTGAGGTGACTGAACTGGAGGTCTCTGTTGAGGGAGGCCTGGTCGAAATGATCAACCGCATCGTTGCCGCGCAGAATGGCAAGGTCATCATTGAGACCTTCAAGGACATCATTCTGCGCGCTTACGGTGAGAAGTCTCCGGATGGCCGTCGATTCATCAAGAACCAGGAAGTCCGCGATGCCTTCGCTCAGACCGAGGCGTACAGCAACCTGTTCATGGAGCTGGCAACCGACGCTAAGGCCGCGAGCGAGTTCGTCAACGGCATCGTTCCTCCCAAGACGGAAAAGGCAGCCCCGGCCGATCAGAGTGCCGAAGCTCCCGCTGTTCCTGAAAACTGATGACAATGAGGACCGGTGATGCTGAAGATCACAGTGCCGGCTACCGAATTGTTTGACGGAGTCGGAAACTTTATCAACACCAAGGAGCAGACGCTCCAGTTGGAGCATTCGCTGGTCTCTCTTTCAAAATGGGAAGCCAAATGGCACAAGCCTTACTTGTCCCGCAAGGCGATGACCATAGAAGAGACGATCGACTACATCCGGTGCATGACACTGACACAGAATGTCGACCCGAATGTGTATAAAGCGATCACTCCATCAAATTTGAAGACGGTCACGGAGTACATTGACGATCCGATGACCGCCACGACCATCTCCAATGCAAAGAAAAAGGGTGGAAGCCGTAAAATCGTCACGGCAGAGGTCATTTATTATTGGATGATCTCCTACGGTATCCCGTTTGAGTGCCGGAAATGGCATCTGAATCAACTGCTGACCCTTATCAATGTGTGTAATGTGGAGGGGTCGCCGCCTCAGAAGCTTTCGAGAGCGGAGGTTGCCGCGCAGTATAAAGCGCTGAACGCTGCCCGACGGAAGCAGTGGAATACAAGGGGGTAATACCATGACAGAAAAAGAACTGAGAGCCAAAGTAGTCTCGATCGCAGAGAAGTATCTCGGATGCAAGGAAAGCAATGGCTCGCATAGAAAAATCATCGACCTCTATAACAGTCACAAACCGCTTGCACGAGGCTATCCCGTGAAATACACAGACGCATGGTGCGCAACTTTTGTGAGCGCCGTGTTTATTGAAGCCGGCCTGACAGAGATCGCACCGACCGAATGCGGATGCGGAGCAATGATCAATCTTTATAAGAAGATCGGTCGTTGGGAAGAGAATGATGCCTATGTTCCCTCTCCGGGCGATGTTGTTATGTACGACTGGCAAGATAACGGCGTTGGTGATAATACCGGTGCCGCTGATCATGTCGGTATTGTGGTGAGTGTTTCCGGAAATTCCATCAAGGTCATCGAAGGAAATATGAGTGATGCCGTTGGGTATAGAACCTTGCGGGTGAATGGCAAATACATTCGAGGCTATTGCCTCCCCAAGTATTCTGCCAAAGCTGGTTCGACAGGTTCCAACACAACAACACCGCCGAGTAACGGCTCGGCAAGCAAGCCCGCAAGTGCCAAAAAGGCAACCGAGACAGCAAGATCTTTCAATAAGACTTTGGCCGGTACTTATGTTGTCACGGCAAATGTTGGGCTGCATATCCGTAATGGTGCAGGAACCGGTAAGGCCAGTCTCACCGTACTTCCCAAAGGTACAAAAGTTGCAAACTATGGGTACTACACGCTTGTCGGCAATATAAAGTGGCTTTATGTTCAGGTCACTTACAAGGGTGTCACATACACCGGATTTTGCAGTTCTCAGTATTTGAAGAAGTAAACAAGTGCAATTTGGAGGAAAACATGATCACGTTCAGACAAAAGGGCGACTTCTCCAAGCTGACGAGGTTTTTGGAGAGAGCCAAAGAAACGGTGCATCTCGGAGACCTCGATCAGTATGGCCGAGCCGGAGTGGCCGCTCTTGCGTCTGCAACGCCTGTTGACTCTGGAGAAACGGCTAAATCGTGGTATTACGAGATCACGAACAAGAAGGGTTTTGTGAGTATCTCGTTTCACAATTCAAATATTCAAAATGGAGTTCCAATCGCCATCATTTTGCAGTATGGACATGGAACTGGAACCGGCGGCTGGGTAGCGGGACGTGATTACATCAATCCTGCTATCCGGCCTATTTTTGATCAAATCGCAAATGACGCATGGAAGGAGGTCACGAAGACATGAGCACAACGATCGACGAGAGAGTTGTTGAAATGCGATTCGACAACCGTCAATTCGAGGCGGGTGTGAAGACAAGTTTGTCCACGCTCGACAAACTCAAAGAGGGTTTGGATCTGGACGGTGCGGCTAAAGGTCTGAAGGGCCTTGGCGACGCAGCTAAAAAGTGCGACCTTTCGACCCTTAGCAATTCCGTCGAGACTGTTCGGATGAAATTCTCGGCGCTCGAAGTCATGGCGGTGACCGCCCTTTCAAACATTACCAACTCGGTCATCAATACCGGAAAACGGATGATCGAATCGTTTACATTGGAGCCTGTCAAACAAGGCTTTGACGAATACGAGCTTAAGATGGGCTCTATTCAGACGATCATGATGAGCACCGGCGCATCGCTGGAGGAGGTCAACAAGTATCTTCAGGAGCTGAACACCTACTCCGATAAGACAATTTACTCTTTCCAGGATATGACCTCCAATATCGGTAAGTTCACGAATGCAGGCGTCGGCCTTGAGGATGCTGTTATGGCTATCCAGGGCGTGTCGAATGTGGCTGCCGTATCCGGTGCAAATGCAAACGAGGCTTCCCGTGCAATGTATAACTTTGCGCAGGCCTTGTCCGCAGGATATGTCAAGCTGATCGACTGGAAATCCATTGAAAATGCGAACATGGCAACGGTGGAATTCAAGACGCAGCTTTTGGAGTCGGCTGTTGCGTGCGGAACTTTGACGAAAACCGCAGACGGAATGTATAAGACCGTCAAGGGAAATGTCATCGACGCCACACATAACTTTAACGATTCTTTGCAGGACCAGTGGATGACGACGGAAGCTCTTGTCGGCACGCTTCGTAATTATGCGGATGAAACGACTGACATCGGCAAGAAGGCATTCGCGGCTGCGCAGGATGTTAAGACATTCTCACAGTTGATAGACACCCTAAAGGAAGCTGCGGGCTCTGGTTGGGCCAACACATGGGAAATCCTCTTTGGTGACTTTGATGAAGCCAAGGAATTGTGGACTGGTCTTAGTCAGGCAATCGGCGGATTTATTGATACGCAGTCTGATGCTCGTAATTCGGTACTTCAGGGATGGAAAGACCTTGGCGGTAGAACCGAGCTGATCGAGTCTCTCAAGAATACGCTTAAGGGAATCGGGACAGTTATCAAGCCGATCACAGAAGCCTTTCGTGATATTTTTCCGCCAACTACTGCGGAACAGCTTCATAATCTGACGGAAGGACTGCTGAAGTTCACAGAAAAGCTGACACTTAGTGACACTGCTTCCGAAAACCTGAAGAGCACCTTTAAGGGCCTATTCGCCATTCTTGATATTTGCAAGCGGGCAATCGGTGCAATTCTGGGTCCGGTCGGTTCTCTTCTTGGGAAAGTGACCGGCTTAGGCGGCGGTGTTCTCGGCGTGACCGGCTCTATTGGAGAATGGCTCGCCAAGCTTGACGAAGCGATCAAGAAGAACGACGCCTTTGGCAAAGGCATTGAGAAGATCTCTGATTTTGTGAGCGGTGCTGTTACGGCCATCAAGAATTTTGCCGAGTCTGTTCGTGAATACCTCGGTCTGCCGACGCTTGACGAAGCGAAGGAGTCTATGAAAGAACTCTTTGGTACTGCCGAAGAGAAAATTCAGGTTCCCGGACTGGAATTCCTGCACACGATCCTGGAGAAGCTGAAAGAGCGTGCCGGTCAGGTCAAAGACGCTATTGTCGGTCTGAAAGATGGCATTTCCGATGCGTTTTCTAAGATTGGCGGAAATACCGATGTGTCGAAATTTGCCGCATTGATCCAAGCACTATCCATTGCTGCTAAGAAAATTGGCGGTGGTATTTTCGATGCGCTCGGCAACGGCATCAATAAGATCGTAACTGCGGTGAGTAACGCTGATTTTAGCGGAATCATCGACCTATTAAACGGAATTTCTATCGGCGGTATTGCGATTGCCATAACCAAGTTCACCAATAGTTTGACGAAGCCCTTTGATGAAGTCGGAGGTCTTCTCGACAATGTGAAGGGGATTCTGGATGGGGTTCGTGGATGCTTTGAGGCGTATCAGACGCAGTTAAAAGCCGGAACTTTGCTGAAAATAGCAAGCGCTATTGCGATTCTGGCAGCATCTATCGTCGCGATTTCTCTTATTGATAGTGAGAAGTTATCTGCGTCACTGGGAGCTATTACGGTTCTCTTTGCTGAACTGATGGCATCCATGTCGGTCTTTACCAAAATCAGCGGAGATGTTAAAGGTGCGGTGAAGAGTTCGACAGTGATGCTCGCCATGTCCACATCCATCCTGATCCTCGCATCAGCGCTGAAAAAGATCGGTGACTTGGATGGCGGACAGCTTGCAAAAGGTGTTGCCGGTGTGACGGCCTTGATGGCGGCGATGGTCGGTGCGGTGAAGCTGCTTAACATGAGCGGCGGTTCTTCGATGAAGGGCGCGACACAGATGGTTCTCTTTGCGGCTTCCATCAAGATCCTTGCATCGGTCTGCACGGACCTTGCAACGCTTGAATGGAATGGGCTTGCAAAAGGGCTGACTGGTGTCGGTGTACTGCTGGCGGAAGTCTCACTCTTTATGAACACCGCAAAGTTCAGTGGAAAGTCTTTAACAACAGCGGCGGGAATCGTCGTCCTTGCCTCGGCAATCAAAATCCTGGCATCCGCCTGTAAGGATCTCGGTAGTCTCGATTTCGGACAGCTTGTGAAGGGGCTTGGCTCTATTGGTGTTCTTCTGGCAGAGATCACGGTCTTTACCAAGTTGACCGGTAGTGCAAAGGGTCTGGTGTCCACCGGGATCGCGATGATCGGGATTGGCGCTGCTATGAAAATCTTTGCTTCCGCGATGGGCGACTTCGGAAACCTTGACTGGAATCAGATCGCCAAGGGACTTGTCGCTATGGGCGGAGCATTGGCCGAAGTGGCTATCGCTATGAAGGTGATGCCTAAGAATACGATAAGCGTTGGCGTTGGTCTGATCGCTGTTGGTGCGGCACTTGAGATCGTGGCAAATGCCCTTGGAAAGATGGGCGGTATGACCTGGGAAGAGATCGCAAAGGGGCTCGTTACAATGGGCGGCGCTCTTGCAGAGCTTGCCCTCGGTCTGAATGTGATGAACGGTACTTTGCCTGGCTCTGCCGCCATGCTGGTAGCGGCTGGCGCATTGGCTATTCTGACTCCGGTGCTGCTGGCTCTTGGCTCAATGAGTTGGGAGAGCATTGCCAAGGGGCTTGTGACGATTGCCGGTGCATTCACCGTAATCGGTGTGGCCGGTCTTGTGCTGACCCCTCTTGTTCCGACGATCCTGGCGCTTGCCGGAGCATTTGCGTTGATCGGTGTCGGTACCGCAGCTATCGGAGCAGGTCTTCTCGCTGCCGGTGCCGGACTGTCGGCTATTGCAGTCGGCATTACCGCCTTGGCTACTTCTCTTGGCGCAGGTGTGACCGTTATTGTGGCAGGACTCAGCACGATCATCACAGGGATTGCCGCGTTGATCCCTGCCATTGCCGAAAAGCTCGGTGAGGCTATCATAGCGTTCTGCGGCGTAATCGCTCAGGGAGCTCCCGCTATCGGAGAAGCTGTTAAGGCCGTCGTTCTTACGCTGGTGGATGTACTTGTTGAGTGCGTCCCTGCAATCGCTGACGGTGCATTGGCACTGCTGTCCGGCGTGCTCGCCTCTCTTGCAAACTATACTCCGGAAATCGTTGACTCTGTCATGCTGTTCCTGATCAACCTGCTGAACGGCATTGCAGAGCGGCTGCCCGAACTCATTCAGGCGGCAGTCAATGTGATCGCGGCATTCTTCTCCGGCATCATTGATGCTCTGGCAGGACTTGATACAAGCGTATTGGTGAAAACCATCGCCGGCATCGGTCTGCTGTCCGGCATTATGGTCGCATTGGGTGCGGTAGCCGCATTGATCCCCAGCGCTATGATAGGTGTGCTCGGCATGGGTGCTCTTATCGCTGAGCTGGCGATCGTTCTTGCTGCTGTCGGTGCCCTTGCACAGATCCCCGGCCTTTCCTGGCTGATCGGTGAGGGCGGCAAGCTGCTTGAGCAGATCGGTACGGCTATCGGTGGGTTTGTCGGCGGCATTGTCGGCGGATTCATGAGTGGTATTTCCAGTCAGTTCCCGCAGATCGGCAGTGATCTTGCAGCGTTTATGACAAATGTTCAACCGTTTATCGACGGTGCAAGCAGTATCTCTCCGGCGATGTTCAGCGGTGTTCAGGCTTTGACAGACGCGATATTGCTGCTGACGAAGGCCGAGCTTGTGCAGGGTATTGCATCCTGGTTCACGGGTAGTTCTTCTCTTTCTGATTTTGCTGATGAGCTCGTTCCGTTCGGAGAAAGCATGACGGAGTTCAGCAACGCAATCAGCGGGATGGACGCCGACCTTGTTTCCAAAGCGGCGACTGCCGGTAAGGCACTTGCAGAGATGGCCACAACGCTGCCGAACAGCGGCGGTGTAGTCGGCTTCTTTGCCGGTGAGAATGACATGGACAAGTTTGGAGAGCAGTTGGTTCCGTTCGGAAAGGCCATGAAGGACTACTCTCTCGCTGTCAAAGGAATGGATGTCGGTGCTGTCAGCAATTCCGCTTCTGCCGGTAAGGCGCTCGTGGAACTCTCCAATACCATTCCGAACTGCGGCGGGCTTGTGAGTTTCTTCACCGGAGACAACAGCATTGCCGACTTCGGCGACCAGCTCGTTCTCTTCGGCAATGGTCTTGCGGCTTACTCCGCCTCTATCGAGGGTATCAACATGAGCAAGCTCTCCAGCGCGATCACACAGGTCGAGAAGCTGGTGGCGCTTTCCAATACGGTGAAGAATATGGATCAGTATGCATTTGTGAACTTTACGAATGCGCTGGTTCTGCTGGCAAACACCAGTATCCAAAATTTTACCGACGCCTTCTATAACAGTGGAGCTACCGTGAGCACGGCGGTCATCTATATGCTCAATTCCGCAGGCACGACCATCCGGCAGAACCAGACGATCGTTAATGTGGCGATGGCTGAGCTGATGCTTGCGATGGCCGCGACCGTGAAAGCACATACCACGAGCATGAATACCGCGGTCGTGCAGATGATGGTCGGCTTCAGCACCACGATCCGCAGCAACGGTGCTTCCGTGCGGACGGCGATGCAGTCTGTCATGCTGGTCGTTGTGGCAGAAGTGAACAACTACAAGGATCAGTTCAATGAAGCCGGCAGGAATGTTTCGCAGGGCTTTATCAACGGCATCCGCTCGAAGCTGAGCGGCGCCTCTCAGGCGGGCCGTGATCTGGGTCTTGCGGCGTTGAATGCGGCAAAGAAGGCGCTGGACAGTCATTCTCCCTCCCGCGAGTTTATCGAGCTTGGTAAAAACATTGGCGAGGGTATGACCATCGGTATCAACAATGCTATCGTTCCGGTTTCTTCGGCTGCGGCAAAGATGAGTGATGAAGCCATCAAGGTCGCACAGAAGGGACTCGACTCCTTTAAGGATTGGGCGGAAGAGCGGAAATATTACAGCGAGCTCAGCTTGAAAGAGGAGCTTGCCGGATGGGAAACGCTCCAGAAGAAATACCGCGAGGGCAGTGAGGAACGAAAGCAGATCGACCGCGAGGTCTATCGTGTTCAAAATGAGTTGGTTACGGCCACTTATCAGTATTCGATGAACTGGATCGAAGAGCAGAAATCGTATAACAAGCTGACTCTTGCAGAGGAACTGGCTGCCTATAAGCGTGTTCAGAGCCGATATGCCAAGGGGACAGAGCTGCGGAAGAAGCTCGACCTGCAAGTTTACCAGTTGGAGAAAGAGATCAGCGACGCGCAGAAACAGTATATCTCTGATGTGCAGTCTGTGCAGAGCGAGGCGAACCAGAAGCGGCTCGACCTGGAGGAAGAGTACGCCGATAAGGTAAAGTCGATCAACGCGCAACTGGCGAGCGATATTCAGGCTGAGAACGACAAGTACGAGAATGCTCTGAAATCCCGCGAGGATTCCCTCTATAAGTCCTATGGCCTCTTTGATGCTGTGAAGGAGCGTGATGAGGTCAGCGGCGACACCCTGATGAAGAATCTTGAGGGTCAGGTCAAGGAATTTGGCGAATGGCAGGATATTTTAGAGTCTCTTGCCGGCAGAGGACTTGACAGTGACCTTATCGAGGAACTTCAGGATATGGGTCCTGACGCGATCGCCCAGATCAAGGCGCTGAACAACATGAGCGACTCTGAGCTTGAGAAGTATGCTGACCTCTGGAAGGTCAAGCACGCAATGGCTCGCGAGCAGGCGGTCGGCGAATTAGAGGGGCTGCGCGAAGAGACCCAGCAGAATATTGCAAAACTCCGCGAGGAGGCCGATCAGGAGCTTACCGAGTATCGCGCTCTCTGGCAGGAGAAGATGAATCAGGTCACGGAAGACGCCAACGCTCAGTTGGAACAGCTCCGCAGAAGCTTTGAGGAAAAGGTTGGTCTTATCAAGAACAATACTGAGGATGAGCTTCAGGAGATGGCTGACACGGCGCAGAAGGTTCTGACGGAAGCTGGCTGGGATGAGACCGGCAAGCAGATCGTCAAGGGGCTTACTGAAGGCGTTCAGTCTGAGAAGTCCAGCTTTGTTGACGAGATCACGCAACTGGCTCTTGCAGGCGTACAGGCGGCGAAGTCGACACTGGATATCAACTCTCCGTCGAGGGTGTTCCGTGAGATCGGTAACTACACCGGTCTTGGTTTCGTGAAAGGTCTTCAGGACTATGCTGACCGCTCTTATGCGGCCGGTTCTGAGATGGCGGAGTCGGCCGAGGGCGGTCTTTCTGGTGTGCTCCAGACCATTGCCGACATTGTGAGCGGCGGGTTCGACATGGAGCCGGTGATCCGTCCTGTTCTGGATCTCTCCGCCGTATCGGCCGGAGCAGACGCCTTGAACAACCTATTCTATTCGCAGCGAGCTGTCGGCCTTGTCGGGCAGGCTGCCGTTGCATTTGAGGCACAGCGCGGCGGAAGCAGCCAGACAACAATTTCCGTCGACAATGATGATGTTGTGGCTGAACTCCGCACGCTTCGAGGTGAGATGGCTTCGATGCTGGAACGCATGGAGAAGCTGCGTGTTGTGCTGAACACCGGTGCGCTCGTCGGCGAACTTGCTGAACCGATGGATGTGGCACTCGGACAGCGGTCTACACAAAGAGGAAGGGGGATTTAAGTTGTACCATTCGATCACATTTGGCGATAAGAACACATGGGACGATTGGCGGCTTGTCCCCGCTTCCCGTCCGCTATTCAATCCACCTGCGCAAAAGGTAAAGACTTTGGACATTCCCGGTGGGGACGGCGTCATTGATCTGTCGCAAGCCCTCACCGGGTATCCGGTGTATCAGAACCGGACAGGGTCTATCGAGTTTATCGTCATGAATGATTTCAAACCATGGCACATGGCGTACTCGGACATCATGGACTATCTGCACGGACAGACCATGCGGGCGATCCTTGAGGACGATCCTGAATATTTCTACGAAGGGCGCTTCACAGTGAACGCCTGGAAGTCGGAAAAAGACTGGTCGCGGCTCGTCATCGACTACGATGTCGGCCCTTACAAGTGGAAAAACCTTTCCTCCATCGACAACTGGCTATGGGACCCGTTCAACTTTCAAAATGGAGTCATTCAGGCAGCTTTGTTCCGCAACATTGCGGTGACGACAGAGATGAAGGAGATCGAGCTGGACGCGGTGATGTACGGACGGGCTCCGGTCTGCCCCAGATTCATTGTGCAAAGCAGTGAGGGACGCGGCGTTCATGTCCGATTTGTCAACCGTCAGCTCAGCATCGACCTAACAAAGCTTTTGCCGGAGGGAACCATTCAGATCCCTGAGTTTATTCTGTTTGGCGACTACGGCGGAACGATCTATCTTTGGGTCGACGATGGAATGGGGACAATGTCCGTTGATTTCAGACAAGGGAGGTTGTAAGCGATGTATTCTGTTTATGCCGATGGCGTCTGCATCTACAATGATGCCTTCGCGTTGGACAACATGAAGCTTGCAAGCCCAAAGCTGACGCTGGAAGACAATGCGGCCGGTTCCTTCGTGATGACGGTTCCGCCCTCCAATCTCGGATACAGCACCATCATTCGTATGGTGACTGACATCGCTGTCCACAAGGACGGAAAAGAGATCTGGGCGGGTCGCGTCCTCTCTGAAAACGAGGACTTTTACCGAAACCGGGTGCTTACTTGCGAGGGTGAGCTTGCATTCTTCAACGACAGCACACAGCCGCCTGCGGAGTACGCCGGAGGGACGATCCGTGAGTACCTTGAGGCGATGATCGCCATTCACAACGCAAAGGTCGGAGACAACCGGAAGTTCACCATCGGCATTGTTACTGTGGTGGATGAAGATTTTCCGACTTATTACACCAACTATGAAAAGACCATCACGATCTTGAACGCGTTGGTGGCGCAGTACGGCGGTCATCTGCGAGTACGCAAAGAAGACGGCATCCGCTATCTTGACTATTTGGCGGATTACCCCGACACTTGCAGCCAGACGATCCAGTTCGGCTCCAACCTCATCGAACACACCAAGGGATGGGATATGACGGAGTTTGCAACGGTCATCGTTCCGCTTGGCAACAGACTTGACAAGAGCGAGATCGAGGCGCTGGACGCCTATCTGACTGTGGAGAGCGTGAATGAGGGCAGCCTTTATGTCCAGTCCTCCGAGGCTGTGAAAACCTATGGCTGGATCGAGAAAACAGTGACATGGGACAGCGTTTCTGATCCTGAAGCGCTGCTGGAAAAGGCGAAGGCATATCTTGCCGACTTACAGTTCGACAATATGGAACTGGAAGTGAGTGCTCTTGACCTCCATTATCTCAACGCGAATGTGGAGGCAGTGAAGCTGCTGGACGAGATCCGCGTGATCTCGCGGCCGCATGGGCTTGACCGTGTATTTCCTGTCACGAAGCTGGAGATCCCTCTGGACAGCCTGGAGAATACCCAATTTACGCTCGGCGACACGGTGCAGACCAGCCTTACCAGTGTGAACAACCAGATCAGCGCCGCTATCCTTGAGAAAATCGAGGGTCTCCCAAAGGCGCACAACATCCTAAAAGAGGCAAAAGAAAACGCCACACAGATCATGACAGCGGCCACGACCGGCTACATCACGATCACACGGGACGAATACGGTTCTGACACGCTTTATATTTCCAATATCCGCGACTATACCAAAGCCGACAAGCTCTGGAAATGGAACATGAACGGCCTTGGCTACTCAAAGGATTATGGAAAGACCTTTGGGCTTGCCATTACAATGGATGGTTCTATTGTGGCAGACTATATCACGACCGGTGTTCTCAATGCCGATGTGATCCGTGCCGGTACGCTGAAAGATTACGGCGGAAACTTCTCGCTTGACTTCGAGAGCGGAAAGCTGACGATGAAGAAAGGTTCCATCGACATTGGAGACGGAAACTTCACCGTTGACGAGGAAGGCAACCTGACCGCACGCCGAGGCACCTTTGCGGGTACTCTGGCTGCGGCGAAAGGAACCTTCAGCGGTACGCTGGTCGGTGTGGACGGAAACTTTAAGGGCGTGGTTCAGGCCTCTGACTTCCTTGACCGAGCGGGCAACAGCATGATGGACGATGAGCGATTCAAGTCCAAATATCTGAGCGTCTACGGACTTACCGTTACCAACGGTGTCCGCACGACCTTTGCTGTTGATTCCAGCGGTTCCGTTACCATAGACGGTAAGGTGACGCTGTCCGCCGGAAGCACGATCAACTGGGCGTCCGTGACGAACCAGAACCTCACCTCCAATCCAGCCTACTCGCTGGCAAGCACGGCGAATGCAAACGCGGCCACTGCAAAGAGCGCAGCAGACGACGCTTATGATGAGGCTTCTGCTGCATGGTCGAGAGCAAACAAGGCCTATCAGGATCGGTGCACCGACCAGAATGTGTTTGATGTGCTCACCTCCGGTGGTACGAAATTCGGTATTTTCAGCGACTCGTACAGCGGACGGCTTTACATCAATGCCGATTATATTCGTTCTGGCACCATCAATGCCGATTATATCGACCTGTCGTGTGATTATGGTGGATTCTGCAAAGGGCATGGCTCTGACGGTCAGCATACGACCTACGGTGCGATGATGTATGGCTCTAACGGTCCTGGTTGGGAGCCTTATATTATCGTTACCAATGCCGGCGCCCGTATCTCCGGAACCGGAGCAGACCTTGTCGTTTCCGGCGGCATCACCATGAGTGAAGAGCCAAGTTACGGTTCCGACTTAAGGATCAAGAACAGCATCGACTATGATCTTGCCTCTTATGAGGCGTTCTTCCTTGCGCTGAAGCCGTCCACCTTCAAGTACAACAAAGGTACTTCCGGGAGGAAACATTTCGGCTTTATCGCGCAGGATGTAGAACAGGCAATGCTTGACACCGGACTGACATCAGATCAACTTGCGGCACTTGTCAAAGATCCTGTCAAAGAGATCCTTTCGGATGGCATCACGGACTACCGTTACAGCATCCGATACGGCGAACTTATCGCGCTCAATACGCACATGATCCAGAAACTCTATCAAATGGTCGAAGAACTGCTTCAGCAAAAGGAGGGATAATGTTGAAGAAACAGCTTAAAAATTCAGAAATGGTCGTGATGGTCCAGAACCTGCGGCCGCTTCTTCAGCTCCGCAACAAGATCGGCTATATCGCCGCGAGGAACTTCCGGATGCTTTCTACTGCTCTGACCGAGTATGAAGCATTCAAACACGACCTCATCAACAAATACGGAGAGCCCGACAAGGATGAAAGTGGCAACGAGACCGGAACCATTTCCATCAAGGTTGGCTCTCCTAATTTTAAGGCCTTCTGCGACGAGCTTGCCCCGTTCAACGAGATGGAGCATGAGGTCGAGCTGATGACCGCCAAGTATGAAGATACGATCGGCTGTCTGAGCGGCGAGGAGATCCTGCTGCTCGACTGGATGCTGGAGGACTAAGGAAGGAGTGATTTAGATGGCTGATATCAGCAGCTTTCTGAAAAAAATCCTCAGCGCCATTTATGGCGAAGAGGTTCGCGGCTCCATCCATGATGCTCTGGCAGCGATGAACACGGAGTCCAGCAGCGCGATGGAGTTTGCCTCCACAGCCAAGGATTCCGCACAGGCAAATGCCGCGGCTGCCAAGAAGTCCGCCGAAGATGCTGAGAAAAAGGCGACAAGCGCCTCTGAATCCGCTGCGGCGGCTGCGCTCTCCGAGGGAAGCATCAAGACCTCTGAGGAAAATGTCAACAAGCAGGCCGCAGACGCAAAAGAAGCTGCCGCCGGTGCTAAGGCATCTGAGACAGAGGCGAAGAACTCGGAAGAGATCGCCAAGCAGAAGGCACAGGAGGCCACGGACGCCAAGACAGCGGCGATGCTTGCCGAGGGAGAGGTCAAGGCCGCCGAGGAGCGCGTGAGAACCATCCGCTCAGAGGCTGAGACACTGGGCGCACAGGCTACTGCTGACCGCAACGCAGCGGAAGAGGCCCGTGCTGCTGCGGAAGCTGCAAGAGACGCGGCGGTGAACAGTCAAAATGGAGCAAAAGCATCAGAAGATGCCGCCGCTGCATCGAAGACAGACGCCGAAGCCGCTAAAACGGCTGCTGTGGATGCCCGTGACAAGGCGCAGACCGCTAAAACGGCCGCCGAGAACGCGCGGGAGTCCGCCGAGAACTCTGAGGCAAACGCCAAGACTTACAAGGAGTCTGCCGCAGAGAGCGCCGCAACCGCACAGCAGTACAGCGGAAAGCCGCCTAAGCCGGAGAACGGTACATGGTGGATCTGGGACGCTGAGAAGGGCACCTATGTGAACACCAACATCAGTTGCGAGCTGACCGGCCCGACCGGCAACGGTATCCAGAGCATTCAGTTGACACAGGGCAATCATACGCCCGGCTCGACTGATATTTACACCGTTACGATGACAGACGGAAGCAAGTACAACATCGCCGTCTACAACGGTCTGAACGGAACGGGTACGGGCGATGTGCTCGGCATCCATTTCGATCTGGTGCTGCCGGCCTCCGGATGGTCGAACGGTTCCATCACTGTGGCGGAGAGCCGCCTTGTGGCCGATGCCAAGTACAAATACCTCATTGATGCGTATGAAGCCAGCCGTGAAGAATACCTCGAATGCAATGTGCGTCCGAAAGACATCTCCACGACCGGCTTCATCACATTTGTGAACGATACCGACCCGATCAAAGACATCACGGTGAACATTGTGCGTCTTGAACTGTCGGTCAATGCCGAAGAAGGAGGCGAATGATTTGAAAATCGCGATCAAAAGCTGCTTCACCACGCTGGTGGAGGACACTACACTGATCCAGAACGCAGTGACGCCTTATCCGGTCGAATTCGCCTTCAGCAATGATTGGGACGGGTTCGCAAAGACTGCGCTCTTTGAGGCAGGCGGTGTCAGCATGGCTGTGGTGCTGAGCGAAGACAAGTGTGACATTCCGGGCGAATGCCTGAAGAAAGGCGGTATCCCGCTGAAGATCGCCGTTTATGGCGTCAAGGGCGAGGAACGGAAGTCGACGGGCTGGCATGTTACCAGCAAGATCCTCTTCCCGGCCAATATCAGCGTTGGCACAGGCGGCTCCGGAGACCCGATGGGCGATGAAGCCTACAAGCAGATCATGGGAATCATCGGTGACCCATCGACGGCGGGTTTTGGCAACAAGACGCTGACCGAGGTGATCGTTGAGATCCAGAGAAGCATTTCCGGAACGGCCTCGGATAAAGAGGTGGACGATATGCTGAACGACGCCTTTGCTTCGAGCGACCCGGGCGGAAGCACACCCGACAACACCGCTTCTGACAAAGAAGTGGATGACCTACTCAATGATGTTTTCGGCGAACAGCCGTGAACAAATATATTTAAGGGGGACATGCAATATGTCTACTACCAAGCACACTACTATTGATCAGCTCAAGAAACTGGCGCTGCGCACCAAGAGCGAGATCGGCCTTGTCGACGCTAAGGTTGCCGGCCTGACCACTAAGGTCAATGACCTGGTGACTGCCGGCGGCGAGCCTAACAAGCTGGAAGGCATCAAGGTCAACGGCACTCTGCTGGCCCTGACCGATAAGATCGCCGACATCCTCATCGCTGAGGGCAAGACCAACGGCACCATCTCCGCCAACGGCGTTGATATTCCCGTTCACGGTCTGGCGGCTCTGGCCTACAAGTCCGAGGTTGCTGAGAGCGATCTGGCTGCCGCTCTGAAGGCCATCATCGACGCCAAGGCGAAGCAGGCTGACCTGGATATCCTGACCGGCGACGGCGAAGGCTCCATCAGCAAGATGATCGACGCTGCTATCAACAAGTTCGCCACCGATGTGACCGATGACAATGTGGTCAACAGCTACAAGGAGCTGATCGACTGGGTTGCCAAGCACGGCCCTGAGGCGACCAAGATGGCCGGTGGCATCAGCGAGAACAAGACCGCTATCGCCGACCTGAAGACTCTTGTCGGCACGCTGCCCGAGGGTGCGACCTCTACCACCGTTGTCGCCTACATCACCGAGGCGATCAATGCTCTGAGCATCGGCGATTACGCCAAGACGACTGAGGTGACTGCCGCGATCAGCACCGCCCTGGAGTCTTACTACACCAAGACCCAGGTCGACGAAACTTTTGTCAAGAAGACCGACATCGTGATGGCTACCGACGCGGAAGTCGAAGCCATGCTGACCGAAGTCTTCGGCGCTCAGGCTACCGTCTGATCCAGCATATGTGAGCGGGGGATGGGGCTTCCTGTCCCCCGTTCCACCTTTTGAAAGGAAGGTAACAACACATGGCAGAGCATAAGCTTTCCACATTTGACCAGCTCAAAAAGCTGGCACTTGCGGGGAAGAGGGATTCCGCCAAGCAGGTAGCTGAATTGGCGGAGCTTGTTGCCGCCGGACTGGAGGATCTCCAGCATATCGGCATCTCTGTTACTCTGCCGGCCGCGAATTGGAACGGCGGAGCGCAGACTGTTGCACATGCTTCCCTCTTAGCTGACAGCAACTATATTTATCTTGTAGGCGCAGACGCCGGTACCCGTAATGTGTACGACAATTATGGCGTGAGCGCAGGCAATGTAACCACAAGCGGGCAGATGACTTTCCGGTGCGATACGACGCCGACCGTTGACTTGTCCGTCTTTATCATTCGACTGGAGGTCGGAACAGATGAGTAATGTTGGCAAGGTATTCAACCTTTCCGGCGGCGGTGGCAGCGGCTCTCCGAAGATGGAAAGTCTGACTATCGCCACCCCTCCCAACAAGACGGTCTATAAGTCCGGTGAAACTTTCGACCCCACCGGCATGGTCGTTGTGGCAAACTACGGCGAAGGTCTGATGGCAAATGTGACGGGTTACACCGTCTCTCCCTCTGTTCTTACGGACGGGGTGAGCGAAGTTGTCATCACCTACACCGAGGGTCGCATCACGAAGACCGCGACGGTTGCCGTGACGGTGAAAAAGGTGCTTGTCAGCATCGCCATCACCACGCAGCCAGCCAAGACGGTCTACCAGTATCAGGAGAGCCTTGATCCGACGGGCATGGTCGTGACCGCGACCTTCTCGGACGGGAGCACGGCGGCGGTACTGGATTACACCTATCCGACGACGAACTTCTCTACACTGGGGCGTCAGGTCATGAAGCTTGAATACACCTACGAAGGTGTGACGAAGAGCACAGACCTTGTCGTTACAGTGCAGGGCAAGACCATTTCCGTTCCGACGCAGACGAACATCCCGACCTACAACGGTTCGGATAAGACGCCGAGCTGGAACGGCTACGATCCACTCAAAATGGAGATCTCCGGCGTTACGAGCGCCTCTGACGCAGGTAGTTACACGGCGATCTTCAAGCTGTCCTACGGCTATCTGTTCCCGGACGGCACGGATGAAGCCCGCGTAAAGTGGACAATCGACCGCGCTGTCATCTCGGCTCTGCCGACGCAGACGGGGACGCTTGTTGCCGATGGAACGAGCAAGACGCCGAGCTGGAGCGGCTATGACACCAGCAAGATGACCATTAGCGGCGATACCTCCGGTACGGCTGCCGGTGAGTACACGGCGACCTTTACGCCGACTTCCAACTACAAGTGGTCCGACGGCAGCACAGGAGCAAAGGAAGTGAAGTGGACGATCATCTCGGTGCTCGTTTCTATTCCTTCGCAGAGTGGTACGCTGACCTACAACGGCAGCGCCCAGACGCCGAAGTGGCAGAATTTCGACAATGAGAACTCCTCTGTGAACGTATCTGCCAAGACGAATGCCGGCGAGTACACGGCGACCTTTACCTTGAAGAAGGGTATGTGGACGGACGGTACGACCGCGGCAAAGACCATTAAGTGGACCATCGGCAGAGCCACCATCGCGGCGGTTCCCGCCCAGAACGGCACGCTGACTTATGACGGCAACCCGAAGACTCCTTCGTGGAACACCGCCTATGATTCGGCAAAGATGACCGTTTCCGTGACTGCCGCTACCAACGCAGGCACTTACAGCGCTACCTTTACGCCGACTTCCAACTACAAGTGGTCCGACGGCAGCACCGGAGGCAAGACAGCATCGTGGACGATCGGCAAGGCCGTGAACAGCGTGACCAATTCGCCGAGCTCCATCGTGCTGAAAAGCAGTGCCAAGACCGCAACCTTTACGGTGAACCGCAAGGGCAACGGTACGATCACAGCCACCTCGAACAACACGAGCGTCGCGAAGATCAAATCCATCAATCAAAGCACCGGCGTTGTGACCGTTGAGAGCGTGAACGACACAACCGGCACGGCCAAGATCACCGTCAAGGTCGCCGAGGGGACGAACTACAAGGCGGCTTCCGACACGACGGTCAATGTGACGGCCACTTTCGTCACGATCTACGGCGTTGAGTGGGATTGGACGAGCAGCGGCCAGACCAAGGGCACTCGTACGGACGCAGCAGCACACTTTGCTGATCCGTCTCCGGCGGTGAACAACGGCAGTGGCTCTTCTCCCTTCGACAACCTGATGCCGTGGTCCGGCATGGTGAAGGAGACCCGCAGCGGCGGCGTTGAGGTCAAGGAGCCAAAGTATTGGTTCAAGTGGACGAAGACCGGCAAGAAGCTGAAGCTCCAGATCGCGGACGGTTATGTCGAGGGCTTCTCCGTCGACCCTGTAAACAGGGACCGCGGGGACGGCCTTGGCGAGCTGGACTACTCCTACATCGGCCGTTATCACTGCGCCAGCGGTTATAAGTCCACAACGGGCGCCGCTCAGCAGGTAAACATCACGAGAAGCCAGGCGAGAACCGGCATCCATAACCTCGGTGCTAACTTCTGGCAGATGGATTTCGCTCAGTTCTGGTATGTGAACATGCTGTTCCTTGTGGAGTTTGCCGACTGGAACGGCGAGCGCATCGGCAGAGGCTGTTCTACGAACGGTTCCAAGATGAACAACGGTCAGACCGACGCGATGGGTTATCACACCGGTACGACCGCGGCAAGCCGCGACAGCTACGGCTTTACGCAGTATCGCAATATCGAAGGCTGGTGGGACAATGTTTATGACTGGATGGACGGCTGCTATTACAACAATAACGGCCTGAATGTCATCAGCAATCCCAACAACTTCAGCGACAGCGCGAACGGCACGCTGGTCGGTATGCCATCTTCGGGCTATCCGTCCGACTTCACCATTCCGACAGCAAGCGGTCTTGAATGGGCACTGTTCCCGAGCGCAGCAAACGGCAGTCAAACGACCTATGTCCCGGATTACTGGGGCTTCAGCGGTAGTTACCCGTGCCTGTACCATGGCGGTTACTATGGCCAGAGCCAGTATCACGGTCCGTTCTGCGTCAACTACTACAGAGCGTCGAACTCGTACGACAGCATCGGCTGTCGCCTCCAGGAACGCCCGCCAAAGGCGGCGTGACTGTTCCCCTGAAGGGGTAGGGGTGCAGGGGTGAGGGGGCCGCAGCCCCTTCCCCTTGCATTTCACTGATATTTTTAAGAAAACAATAATTTTACATTTGGGGTCAACTGTGCAGCAGACGATGGTCCCGGATAACTGGAACTTCAACGGTAGTAACCCGTGCCTGTACCATGGCGGTAACTATAACCAGAACCAGAATCACGGTCCGTTCTACGTCAACTACAACAGAACGTCGAACTCGAACGACAACATCGGCTGTCGCATCCTTGCTAAGCCACAGGCTAACCCTCCATTTGGTAGTAGGGGTTCCTCACCCTTTCTATATCGCACGGTTGACCGCACAGCACTTGCTGAAGAAAAGCCGACAGGACACAGCTTAGTACACTTCGGGCCAGGTCTCGCCTTGGAACACCCCGCGGCGCTGGAATGGTTGTGAGGCTACAAGGAGGAAAAACATCCCTGATGAAACGAGTTCGAGTTTACAAAGAGATCATATCGGACGAAAACCTTCGTCTGGCAATTCAGGAAGTGAACGCCGGCCATCGGCGAAACGGCAATCACAGCCTGAACAAAAAGGTCATTGAGATCGAAAATAATATGGATGAATATGTGGAGAAGCTCCGAGCATTCATCCAAGGTCTGGTCGACGGAGACGAGCACATGCACCCTCCCCTCAAGCGACGGCGCTGGGATCGCAACGCGGACAGCGGCAAGGGCAAATGGAGAGACATCAACGAGCCGCTTCTGTGGCCGGACCAATATGTTCACCACGCTGTTGTGCAGCCAATGATCCCGCACATTATGCGGAGCATGGACCGGTACTGCATCGCAAGCGTCCCCGGCCGAGGGAACTCCTACGGCGTCAAGGCATTGAAGAAGTGGATGAAGAACGATGTTGAGGGCACAAAGTATTGCTGCGAGTGCGACATCTACCACTGCTTTGAGGAGCTTGATCCGCCGTATGTCATCGAAGCCTTGAAGCGGGTGTTCAAGGACACCGAAACGCTCTGGCTGTGCGACGCCATTATGGAATACGGAGTCCTCATCGGCGCATTCTTCTCCGCATGGTTTCTCCATTTGACACTCCAGCCCTTAGATCTGATGATCCATCAAAAGCAGTATGGCGTATCACACTATCTGCGGCAGATGGACAACTTCACGATCTTCGGTTCCAACAAGCGAAAGCTGAGGAAGCTGCTGGAGGATATCAAGAAGTGGCTTGCCGAGATCGGAATGAAGATCAAAGGTAACTGGCAGATATTCCGCGTCGGGTTTACGCCCAAGGTCGAAAGAGCGCATCAGGCTTTGCCGAAGAAAAAGCAGCGGCACCGCCGTCCGCGCTTACCATCAGCTCTGGGATACCGATTCGGACACGGTTACACGATCTTGCGAAAGCACAATCTATTCCGGCTCAAGCAATCGCTTCATCTTTACTACTACCGGCGAGACAGGAACCGAGTCATCTCGTTCAAGAGGGCTTCGGGGCTGATCTCACGGCTCGGACAGCTTCGCAAATGCAATCATCAGCAGGTTTTGGACAGGCATTACCAGCCCAAGACGATGTTTGCACTGAAGAAAGTCGTCCGAAAGGAGTGCAGAAGACTTCAGGCATTATATCCGCCATACCAGGCGGCATAAAAAGGAGTGATTTTCATGAAAGTACAGGGAATGGTCAACCCCGGCAGCTTTACTGTGGAAGAGATCCCCGGTACCAAACGAAGTCTTGTCCGTCTCTACCAGAATGTGGAGGCGTGCAAGATCGCTAAGGATGCCGAGGACAAGGAAGGCCTTGACGGGTTCCAGTATGACGAATACTGCGTTGAGGTCGAGAGTTGGCCCGGACTTGCTGCCAGCGTGCGGGAGAACTACGACACCTACCTTGCAAAGGGTAAGGACAATGAGGTTGACCGCAGTAACGATGCGTTGTTCCGCGCTCAGAAAAACACAGACTCCATCGTCCAGGATACGGACGCGATGAGCGTGGATCACGAATACCGACTGACCCTGCTTGAGCTGGGTCTCTCGGAATAATTGAGAAAGGAGGAAAAACGACTATGCTGTATCGCACTCTGAAGCGCATGATCGAGCGCGGCCAGACCAACGGCCTTGAGGAAAAGATCGACATTTTCTTCGCAGCCGGCAAGCTGACCGAAAGCGAGTATCAGGAGCTCATCGCCATGCTCAAGGCAGAATGAACGCACCGGAGGATTGAGATGTGACTATTCAAGAGATTTTAGCCGGCGGGGGCGGTCTGCTCCTGATCCTTATGACCCTGGTGCAAATCGCCCCCGTCAAAATCAACCCCTGGTCAGCACTCGCCAAAGCCATTGGCAAGGCGATCAATGCTGACATTTCAAAGCGCCTCGACGAGATCGAGAAAAAGCTGGACTCACATATCAAAACGGATGATCAAGGCCGGGCCGATGACTGGCGGGCAGCGATCCTTCGCTTTAACAATGAGCTGCTTCGTCCGATCCGTCATACGAAGGAAGAATTCGTAGAGGTACTTGGGTATATCGACAAGTACGAGCATTATTGCGAAAAGAACCCTGAGTATCCAAACAGCCGCGCGGAAATTGCCATTGAGAACATTCGAGAGGTGTATAAGGTCCGGCTGAAGAAACGAGACTTCCTTCAGGATGAGGATAAGAAGGAGGTGGCGGCGCTGTGAGCAGGTTGGGCATCGGCCTTTCCGAGAAAATGAAAGCCTGCAAAGAAGCAGAACCGTTCACTGATATTTTGGAGGGGGATGGGGGTGTTCCTGAAAAGGACCCCCCGTCTTCTTCCAAAGCAGGGTTCAAGGTCACCACGATGAAGATTATCGTGTGGGTCTGCATTCTCAACGGACTTGCATGGGTATGGTGCAGCTATATCCTTGCATTGCTCGGACGGGAGCAGATCGCAGAGGCCTTGTCACAGGTCGCGCTCAAGGAGATCATCGGCGTGGTGCTGATCTACGGTCTCAAGGCGCTGTTTGAAAACCTGAGCAAGAACAACTCATGGCCTGACAAGGGAAACTCTACTCCGCCCGAAGACGGGGCTGGATAACAGGAGGAAAAGAATATGGAGAGTGTACTGAACTGGTCTGTCATCATCAGCATCATTGGCGTGCTGGTGGTGCTGACGAACATTGTGGTACAGGTACTCAAGAAAGTAACCTGGGACAAGCTGCCGACGAATGCTCTGGCGATGATCGTTTCGCTGGTGCTGACGCTCGGCGCTTTCTTTGCATATTGTTCCATCAAGGGGATCGCTGTTGTGTGGTATATGGTGTTTGCCGCGGTGGTCCTCGCATTCATGGTGGCTTATGCGGCAATGTTCGGATTTGACAAGCTGAAAGAGGCGCTTTCGCAGATCCATAAGTAGTGATTAGAGGTCGAAAAAGGTGTAGGAGAGCCGGTTATTTCTTGACTACTCCTACACCTATGGCCTAAAAGTGGCGGGGGGACTGGATTGGATGCTTCAATTATAGATACAGAAATGGGTGGCAAAAAAAGAGAATAGGGGAAGGACACACCACAACTCCAGTTTTGAGATGTGAACAGCCTCAAATTCTGAATGTTTCCTACTGGTAGATAGCGGTTAGCCCTTTTTGGTTTATTTTTCTTTCAAGCAAATTTTACCCAAAAAGAACTCCGCTTTCTACAATATATGGGTGATTTCTGGTTTCAGCCATGGCCGGAATCCCGTGCAATCACTATATTCCTGAGTTCTGCTCATGGCTGAATAGTTGAGAAGGGGGGAATGCATTTGTTCAAAAATCCATATTTTACAATTTATGTAAGATATGGAGAATTCATTTGCTCAAAAATTTAGCAGGAGGTTAAAAAATGAAAAGAATCGGAAAAGCGTTTTGTGCATTATTCTTAGCATTGCTGGTTGTCGTTCCGACTTGTTTAGCAGCTAACCATTCTCATTCATACACCGTTGCCGGAACCGGTGGAGTTTGGAATGGCAAGGAAGAAGGGGTACTTTGGGTCTTGAATAAGGACGAGGCGGTCTTCACTGCGTCTATTACATCTTCTGAGACAAGGACTATTGGTGCTCAGTTGAGATACATTAGAGAGTATTTCCCTGATTCTACACTTGCCACGCTGTCTGTTACAGGGAAGAACGGTACATCAAACTCCTCGCAACCGTTTTATCCAAAAGATACGTCTGCAGGCCATTATGCGTATGTCATTTGTTCGGAAGGAAACGGCGCTCAGGGAAACGTTATCGTAAGCCAATAATGGTTTTTATGCTATGGCGCCCTATTGGGGCGCCATAGCATAAAACAATTTATAAATAATTCAAGAGGAATGCACATGAAATATTTATCAGTTTTTTATTCTAAGCATATTCTAAAAACGCCTTTTTTCTTATTGGCTTATGGAATTATAGCTCTTATTTTCATGGCATTTAATTTAGCCCTTGACTATGGTGATATCGAGCATACAAACTATATTGTACGATTTGATTCACTGGCATACATTGAGATTGTCCTTGTAGCAATTGTTTTCTGCATTGCTGCTTACTTTGCGCAAGAAAAAAATGGCTTAGAGCAAATGTGCTTGTACTCAAAAGCCCAAATTGAAATAAATAAAATAGTGATGACAATCGTATGTTCTCTTTCTTTCTGCTTTATTCCTGCTCTTTTTATTATATTATCCGCGGCTATAGAACGCACGGAGTTGAAATTTACTGTGCTGTCCTTGGTATATGCCATAATACGTTGGGCCATCATAATTATTATCACAGAGACAACAGCATATGCTTTAGCTTCGATAATGAAAAGCAGGTCGGTTTACTTTTTCTGCATTCCCTGCACTGTGATATTTAGCTATCTAAATATCTATATTTTTCTGAGATTATTTGGAAAAAACGCAGAAAAAATATCGAATTTCTTTTCACTGCAAAAAACATTTATAAATGGCTTGGATATGGATTATCCAGGTCCTCGCATTGATTTATTTCTTATATCTAAAGTGTTATGTGCCTGCGTGTTCTTATTTCTGATCATGTCTATCATGTGGTTTTTTCTATCGAATAAACACAGGCGAATTGCCGGACTAGCATTGATTGGATGTTTTGTTGGAGAAGTCATATCGGTTGCGTATTGGAACGCATTGTATCCAGAGTATTATTCATATGACCAAAAATTATATATAGCGGATTACGAAAAACAAAATTGGCAGGTGCTGTCATATGAAGGAAATATAAATTTGAGTGAAAATACCTCAATTCAATGTGAGATTGTGATTCATCCGACTGCAGGTAATTTGGATACCATTACTTTTAGACTAGACGAACAATTCAAAAATGTGAATATCTCCATCGGAAATACTTCTTGTAGTTATACTAGGAATGGGGATTACATAACTATTCGAATTCCTTCTTCAGATATGGAATCGGTAATAGCGCTCAGATGCTCTTATTCTGGTAGAATTTCATATGTTAGTGATATTTCATCTGTGAATATTTATACTTCTTGGTTTTCGGCCGCTCTTCCTGTTAATTTTGCGTTTCTTCCCATACTTGATGGAGACTATAGCAAAAAGGACTATTCTCTTACAGTTATAGGATTGAATGACATAATTTCAAATTTAAATACAACAAGTGCCGCGCCACATAGTTACAATCTAAAGGGTAAGGCTCAGGCTTGCTGCATTTTTATGGGATTCTTTGACAGAGAAATTAAAGATGGAATTGAACTATACCATGCAAGGTATAATAACCTTTCGGATTATTGGAATGAGTTAGAAATAGCAAGAGAAAGAAAATGCCTAAATCCCAATACATATAAGGTGTATGATCGTACAGACGAATTACCCGAGAAGGTTTTCGTAATCTATTATCTCTATGGTGTGCTGGGGGTTCCTGTTGTATTTGATGATTGCGTCTTCTTGAATTATGGGTATCCATCTTCGAGGTGAGAAAATGATAACTGTAAAAAATTTGAACTTTGCATATAAAAAGGGCAGACCTATATTGAGGGATTTATCATTCTCATTGAAACAAGGGTTTACTGTTCTTGTAGGAGAAAATGGCTCTGGAAAGTCAACCTTAATGAAAGCAATCACTACTTCCGAATATAGCAATGCCAAAATTCTATTAGATGGAGTACCACTATCTCATGTGGACATAAAAAAACACCTTGCCTATTTGCCTCAAGAGTTTGATGTATATCGTTCACTCAAAGTCAACCAGTTACTTGCTTTTGTTGCGGAAGCAAAAGGCGTTTCAAAGCAGGATGTGAAGAAATGTGTTACCTTAGCGGCAAAAAAAGCCAATATTACTGAGTGCCTGAACAATAAAGTCAAACAATGCTCCATTGGAACGATACGTCGCATTGGAATTGCTACAGCCCTTTTGGGAGACCCTGAACTAATCATACTTGATGAGCCTACGGCAGGGCTTGACCCGAAAGAGCGAGTACGATTTTACCATAATATTAAGGCGTGTTTCACAGGGAAAATTGTTCTTATCTCAACACACATTCTTGATGATATGGAAATCCTTGCAGATAACATTCTAATGCTTTCTAAGGGGAGGATTATTTTTGAGGGAGAATTTTTAAAATTTAAACATTCGCTCGATGGCAAGGTTTTCAGACTTTGCTCGCTACAACCCGAATGCAAAATCCTATCAACTGAACCTGATGGAACAAAAATTAAATATCATGTTTACTGCGAAGACTTATCTCTAAAAGCTACTGATGCAGAAGAAATCGAGCCAACCTTAGAAGATATTTGGGAATACTATCAAGGTGGGGGGGAAAATGGGTAAATGGAGAGTTTCGACTGACGCGAAGGAAATTGCAATTCCTTTCACACTTACAATAGTTTATTGCGTCTATGTGGCATGTTCAAAGGCACCTGCAATAATTACAAACATCGGATATTTAGGCAACTCAATCTGTATCAGCACTGATATCTATTTTTATAGTCAGTTTATTTTAGGCTTCTTTATTACAGCCATTACTGCGAGACAATTTTCGGAGTTACTAAAACCTTCTTCGTTTGAATTCTTAAAAACATTACCATTGTCGCTATTTCAGCTATGGATAAAACGAAAAGCGTGTTTGCTCGGCATCATTTTGGCTATTACAATACCAATGGAGTTTCTGCTAGTGGTAAAGGTTAACCATGGGATAGTAGCCTACGGTAGTGCCTTTGCCATAGATGTAGTTAATATAAGCCTACCGTGGCAAGCATCTGTAATTAGAATAATAATTTCAGCAAATTTCTTTATCGTTTTGACAGTATTTCTTTTAACGATTTTTAAAAACGAGATAATTTCAAACTGTTTAATCTATGTGTATCTTTTGCTTGAAATGGGGCCTGTAGGTAGCTTTTGGGGAGAAAACTCCTTTTTTTATGGGTGCTTCTCTCCTTTCCCCTGTGCCGACTTTTTTCCATCAAATATCTCATGGATGCTGATTATTTCAGTGTCGATTGAACTGTACATAGTGCTTTGGATAAAACGTAATACTAGATAAAGTAGTTGGTAAGTGTGTCCAGCTCCCGAGTCACAAAATCCAAGCGGCAAGTATTTTGTCGCCCTCTGCTGTATCGATGTAGAAGTGGAACCTCTGCCCTCTACTGGGGCGGTGGTCGACCTGGACATGGGCCTCAAGTCATTTGCAATTACCTCCGCCGGTGTGGAATATCCAAACCACAAGCATCTGACAAAGGGCCAGAAGAAACTTATCCGTCTCCAGCGTTAGCTCTCCTGAAAATTAAAGGGCGCAACCGCAGAGGAAAAGCAAGGGTTAAGGTTGTCCGGTTGCAGAGCACGCTGCATAAACTGTCACCCCAGCTTGTTCGGTACTATGACCCAATCAGTATCGAGGGCTTGGCTCCTAAGCATATGGTTAAGAACCATAAACTTGCCAGGTCAATCTCAGATGCTTTTTGGAGGGAGTTCCGACAGTAATTGGAGTATAAGGCGGCATGGTACGGAAAGAAGATGATCATGCTAAACCCTTTCTTCCCTTCCTCCCAGATTTGCCCCATCTGCGGCGCACAATGGCCCGGAACGAAAGACCTCGCAGTGATAGAGTGGGGCTGTCCTGTCTGTGGCACTGTCCACAACCGAGCCACCAATGCCGCCAAGAACATCAATGCGGCGGTCTAGCAGCAACTTATAGCTGGATGTCTCCAGTGATTTTTTGACTCGGATCCTGAATGTTTTTGGATTAAGGGTTTTTCTCTGGACGGATTTTGGGTATATAGCTTTTTCAGCTCCTTAACACAAAAATTCTAGGAATGTTTGGAAAATGCCAGTATTAAAGAACCTTCTACTGCTGGAACTCTAAAGATTATTTGAAGATGGGGGCTGCAAACGATGAGATACTTATCCCGAAATGACCTTGAGAAAATAGCAACCCATGTTTTCAATGACTATAAGCTTTTACCTCAGTTTGCGGGCCAGCAAGTCTATCACGTTGACCCGGAAATCCTGGCCGGCGGGCTTTGTAGCCTCCATATCGACCATTTCCATTTGTCAAAAGACAGACTGACCCTGGGAATGACTGCGTTTAAGGAGATCGGTGTTGAAGTCTTTGATGACAGTGGACAACCCCTCTTTTACTATCTTGACGGGAGAACCCTTTTGATAGAAACAGACCTAAAGGATGATCCGGCTCAGTATGGAAGGTATCACTTTACTGTGGCGCACGAAACGGCGCATCAGATTTTGGCTGATCTGCACCCAACTGATCGGGCGCTCCAAAACCGCGTTGTCCGTTACCGGGGCGACAGTCCGCAATTCCCCATCCATGATTGGAGCGAGTGGCAGGCCGACAATCTGGCATCTGCACTCTTACTCCCCCTTGAGATCGTACATGGGGCGCTTCACAGGTTTGACCTGGAACATGGCATCGGCATACTGAACAAGGTATATCGTCCAAAGGAATACAGGCGGTTCTGCGAAATGGCAGAGTTCCTCGGTGTTTCAAAACAGGCCATGGTTATCAGGCTGAAACGGCTCGGCCTGCTGAAAAAGGATTATTTGCAGAACCCCTATGCGCTGGCTGATGTTGAAAAGGAGGATGATGATTGATGTCTCAATCTGTCAATATTGCCGTCAGGTGCCCGGAATGTGGCTGGCGCGTGATGGACAAGGTATCGCCCACCACGGGAAAAATTGAGATAAAATGCCCCCGCTGTCATAAGATCGTGGAGGTAGATCTGGCTCTGCGCCGGAAAGTGCTGTATCGGCGCAAGGCCAGTTAGCTTCAAATATCACAAAAGAGGAAGTGACAACAGAATAAGGTCTAAGAGTACCGAGCAACGGGTCATCGTGCCGTAAGGCTGATAGTCACCAAATGGCCGGACATTAGGAATGCGAGAGGGCCCCCCCTCTTATTCCTGATGCCCGGTCTTTTTTTGTTGCCGCTCCAGAAATGGAGTAGGGAATGAACCTGCTTGCTTGGCAGGCGGCGCTCTGCCGCTATCCGTGATCCCTTGGATTTTTGGCCCCAAAACCCAAAAATTCAAGGAGATCACACAATGAAAACTACATATTTAGTCTATAAGCAGGTCGATGGTGTCCGGCAACTTGTCGCCGCAACGCAGGAAGAATGGGACGCTATTATGAAAGAGAACCGGGGATTACCCATAGGACAGCGCCGGTGTTTTATGAAAGACTGTTTCGAGGATGGGGACGAGCTGGATTGTATGTATATCGAAACGACCGCAGCTGAATACCGGGAGTGGAACAGCGAAAACACAATCGCCCAGCGGAAGCGCAAAGTCGGTTCGTCCTACTCGTTTTTATCTTTGGACGCCGGGGTGCCCGAAACCGACCTTGAGTCACTGCACGAAAGCGTCCCCTCCGCCTTTAACCTTGAGAGTCTTGCTACCGACCACCTTCTGATAGATGAGCTGAAAACGGCCCTACGTAAATGGAAGCCCTGGGCTGAGGAACTGCTGGAACTATATTTGTCTGGCGCAAAACGCTCCTGCACAAATAGCCTGTGTGAGAAGTACAGGCTGAGTGATCGAGCTGTTCAAAAGCGGAAAGCGGCCTTTGAAAAATTCGTCTTAGATTTTTTGAAAAAATAAGTTCGGTTTGAGGCGTCGAAAGTTGTAGTAGGGGGTTGAGAGGGCCGCAGGCCCCTCAATGCTCCTTGATAACCGAATACCCATTCGTCAAGTACATCAGTTCCGATGTGCGAAAGCATGAGCCACCACAACAGGGTACGCCATGAGGCCCGGACTGCTGGAAATCATGACCTGCTGAAAATTAGGTCTGCGAAAACATCCAGCCCATCCGAGGTGAGCGAGAATTCCCTTTGTAAGTGTCGGGTTGCCCCCGGCATGGCGATGACAGTCGGAATGACAATGGTACTCCCGCCCAGCCACAGTCTCAAACAATGGGGGCGGCTCTGTCAGAACGACAGTTGGGGTGAAACTCCCGTGAGGTGGTGAGCAGGCCATCGCTTGACGACTTCCCAGGCTTCGGCCTGCACACGGGGTGTCGAGGACAAATAGTGTGCATTACATATCTGACCGCCAACACGGGGACGGCCAATCGCCAGCTATGATAATAGGAGACTCTGGATGGATTGGCGGTCAGATGTGTTTTGCACACTACCTGGGAAGTAATTGGGTATTTGGCTGCAAGGGCAAATCACATAAAGGTGAGGTGTCCTTATGAATAGAGAACTGCCAGATGAAGTGCTGCGCGGCCAGATGTACTATGCTGATTTAGATCCGGTGATCGGCTCTGAACAGGGCGGCAACCGCCCCGTCCTTGTGATCCAGAACAACATAGGGAATCGCCACAGCCCGACCATCATCATTGCCCCTATCACGACCAGGGTGAAGAAGCTCCATCAGCCGACCCATATCGGTGTCCCTCCATACTTTGGCCTGCCCCAAAACTCTATGGTTATGCTGGAGCAGATCAGAACGATTGATAAGAGCAGGCTTGGCAGTTATGTGGGCTGCTTGGACGATGATGTGATGGACTATGTTGACGAGGCCCTTGGCATCAGCGTCGGCCTGCATGATCTTGCCGTGAAGGAACAGAAGTCGTATGCCGATGAGCCGCGTGATGAGATGCATGGCGAAATGGTGCTGACTCTTTGTGGCACCTGCCTTAGACAGTTCATTTGTTCGCCCGAGCATATTGTGAGGCGGATCAACCACACACAAGCTAAAGAATCTTGTATGTACTGCCACGTCCGGGACGGCTACGATTATCGTATCATTCACAAGAAAAAACGCCTGGGCGATGACAGGTATTAAGGAGGCACGAGGTATGACTGATGAATTGATGGAGCAGCGCATGGCAGAACTCAACGCCCGCAACACAGAAAAAACGCCTGCTTTTGACAGCGAAAAAAGGGCCTACTCCGTGGACGATATTATGGAGATCCTGGATATTAGCCGTTCGTCCGCATATATCCTTATCAAAAAGAATCTCTTTCGGAGCGTCAAGATTGGGAACCAGCTCCGTATCTCCAAAGCCAGCTTTGATAAATGGCTGGACAATGGGTGATTGTCAACTGTACGATTTCAAATTAGCCAGCACAATCGCACATTTGAGTCAAATAAACCCCTCCGCTACAATGTAGTCAAGGCTTTTGCCTTGGCTACATTGGTAAGCTACATATTCTGACACCAACCAATGGGCCAGGACTCAAAATCTACATAGGAGGTACTTCGATATGGGAAAAACCAGCATCTCTGTCCCCGAAATGCAGAGGCTGCTCGGTATGAAAAAGGTCGAGGCATATTGGCTTGTAAAACAGGGACGCTTCAAAGTTATTCTTGTCGGCGGCAAAATGCGGATCATGCTGGACAGCTTTGAGGAATGGTACGGCAGTCAATTCCACTACAAAAAGGTCAACGGGCCGGAACCAGGCCAACTACTCCCTGCGTCTCTGACCGTCCCGGAGGCGGCTGACATCCTCGGGCTGAACCCTGGCTCCATCTATGAGCTGATAAAGAACCATGCACCCTTTGAGACATTCAAGGTCGATGGGCAAACTCGCATTCTAAAGGAAAACTTTGAGACGTGGTATCAAGGACAGTCCCATTATAAGAAACGAGAAGACGCGGCACCGCAAGAGCTGTTGGACGCAACCCTTTCGGTGAGCGATGTGGCAAAACTGCTGGGCATACACCGAAACAGCGTTTATAACATGGTGAACAAGCGAGATTTGTTTGTCACAGTGAAAGTGAATGACAAGATCCGCATTTATAAGGACAGCTTTGAAGCGTGGTATAAGTCCCAAAATCGCCATACCATAGTTGCCAGCTGAAAGGAGGAACAACCGTGGCGTCTATCATTAAACGTAAAACCAAATATTCCGTTGTTTATACCTATACGGACAGCAATGGCGCCAAGCGCCAAAAATGGGAAACCTGCGGCTCCCATGCGGAAGCCAAGAAGCGAAAAGCGGAAATTGAGCATCAGCTAGACACCGGAGTGTTCATCCCGCCCAGTGCCGATACCCTATCCGATTTTCTGGACGAATATGTATCCCTCTATGGTGTCAACACATGGGCTCCCTCTACCTTTGATGGACATACGGCGCTGATCAGCAACTACATCAAGCCCATCATCGGAGATGTGAAGCTGGATGACATCAGCCCCAGAATGATAACTAAATTCTATAAAGACCTCCAAACCGTGAAAGCAGTTCCCCGGTACGGGCAGCCCGAGGGGGAACTTATCTCCCCCAATACGATACGGGAGATACACAAACTCCTGCGGAACGCGTTCAATCAGGCAGTAAAGTGGGAGCTGATGGCAAGGAATCCCGTTCAGAATGCCACCGTTCCCAAAGCCGAGAAGCATGAGCGGAATATTTGGGACGCTCAAACACTGATGAAAGCGTTATCCCTCTGCGATGACCCATTCCTCTCCCTGGCGATCAATCTGGCCTTTGCCTGTTCCTTGCGAATGGGGGAACTGCTGGGCCTGACATGGAGCTGTGTGGATATTAGTCAGGACAGCATAGACCATGACCGCGCCTATATCTATATCGACAAAGAACTTCAGCGGATTTCTAGGGAATCACTGGCACAGATCGGGGAAAAAGGCATCATGTTTAAGTTCCCTACGATGCGAGGGTGCAATTCCACTGTACTGGCCCTGAAAGAGCCGAAAACCAAGACGAGTGTGCGGAAGGTATTTTTGCCCAGGGCGGTGGCGGAAATGCTGGTAGAACGCAGAAAAACGATTGATGAACTGAAAGAATTGCTAGGGGATGAATATAGAGATTATGACCTTGTATTCGCCACTACCCAGGGGACCCCTACCGAAGCAAATTACATCAATCGGGCCTTTGGCAAACTCATCGCGGACAACAATCTCCCCAAGGTAGTATTTCATAGTCTCAGGCACACCAGCACGACCTACAAACTTAAACTCAGCGGTGGCGATATTAAAGCCGTTCAGGGTGACACCGGCCACGCACAGGCCACAATGGTCACGGAACGGTATGCCCATATCTTAGACGATGACCGTCGTATAAACGCCGCAAGATTCCAGAAAGAGTTTTATGGGGGTGGCAGCACAGCAGAAACCGCAGCGGTGACCGAGTCTCCCGTGGAACAGCAGCCCCCGGCACCAGACCTGCTTCAAAACCTTGACGCAGCAGCCAAACAGCAGTTGCTTCTCAAACTCCTTACAGAATCCCCGGATATGGCGGCGCTTTTGACAGCCCTTGCAGGAAGAATCGCATAATAGAGACGGACAGGAATGAGTACCATTCCTGTCCGTTTTTACATAGTTGTGTTCGGCACTCTTTGATTGCCCGGAAAGCTAATTTGTGGTATAATATGGACATAAAATCCGTTGCTAATACGGGGGGTGTCGTTTATGGCATTGGAGAATAAGCTGGGTATCACCGACTCCACTGAACTGGCAAAGGCGGAGGAACGGATCAGCAAGACAAAAGCACTGGAGATGTTTCAGCAGGGCCTGCTGGACACCTTTGAAGTCGGTACGTTCCGGGGACTTTCCCAAATCCATAAATATCTGTTTGATGAAATATACGACTTTGCGGGACAGGTTCGCACAGTGAACATCGCCAAGGGCGGTTTCCGTTTTGCCCCTGTCCTCTATCTTACCCCGGCCCTGGAAAACATCAGCAGGATGCCGCAATCCACGTTTGATGAGATTATTGCCAAGTATGTTGAAATGAACGTGGCCCATCCTTTTCGTGAAGGAAACGGACGTAGCACCCGCTTATGGCTGGACGCTATCTTGAAGAAAGAACTGTGTCAGGCCGTAGACTGGAGCAAAAATGCTCGTGTTTTTTGCAGTAGGGTTCAAAAAGGGTTCTCGGTAACCGACCGTTTCGTTATACAATCATTGGTAAGATTTTCTACGAAGAAAGGAGGTAAGCACTATGGCTCGAAACAAGGGCATGTCGGGTAAAACCCACACTAAACAGCAGTTAGATGATTATGCAAACCAGCATACCCCTAATAACAAAGCATACAAAGCCAAAATAACAAACCAAAAACAAATCAAACAGAAAAAAGGCAAAGGACGCCTTGATTATGTTGTTGATTTGGATTGGATGTGTTATAGCAAAGGTCTGTATGAATTTGATTAACAACTAAATATGCTTTGAGCGAAAACATCAATCAGAAATGGTTGGTGTTTTTCTTTTTGCAAGAAACAATTTTTTATGGAAGTTAGAATTACCGAGAAATACGAGATCACACAAAGTCTATGAGGACTGCAACACCTACAAAACCGGCGATATTTGAATTGATTACCATTAGTGTTGCAAAGATGAGAAGCATTGAACGCTGAACCGTCAAGCGATTTTTTGCCCGCTTGCTAATTGCTTGCTAATTGCGGCCCTAAAAAATGGCCGTGATTAGCAAGAAAACGTGGCAAATTGTGAGTGATGGGATTTGAAAAAAGTGAGTGTTTGCAAGGGTTCTTGAGGTGTTGTGAGTGCCCGTCACAACCACGCCGGGCCTTCTCCTAAGCGTGGGGTCGGAGGTTCAAATCCTCTTATGGACGCCAGTGAACAACGCCGAAAGCCTTTGTTTTCAAGGGTTTTCGGCTTTTCTTATATAAAAAGCTACGAAAAAGCTCTTTCACTGTATGAGATAAAATTCTACTCCAAAATTTGATTTTTGACAACCCCTCCAGAATCGAACGGTTGTTATAAGACAAAATCGCCAGCTAATTTTTAGCAGAAAACGGGCTGTTCTTGCTAATGAAAATGCCCTTCCTGCTAATCAGCCCCAAAATCGTGCCAAAAATCCAGCTAATCAAAAAAGGCGGATGTTTTGAATACCATGCAGTTATAGCAGATAAAATTAAATATCGTTATGTACATAGAGCGTCTATTTGCCCCGCATTGGGGATGGATAGGCGCTCTTTTTTTATGCCCAAACCCATGGGCAAATACAAGAGATTGGAGGTGTTTTATTTGAGCAAGCCTGTTTATACCGCAGACAAGCCGAGCGACTGTCATTACTGCTACTTCTGGACGAATGGCAGAAAGGGCTGCCGTCTGGGTAGAAATAATTGCTACTACTTAATCTCTTTGCCGCCGAAACCCAAGTCGGAATGTGATGGCTGTCCCTATGGGCGAGATCACCCGTGCATTGGTTGGTGTACGAAGAAGGTTATGCGTGAAGTGGGGCTTCGTTGATATGGATGTGTATGAACAGGAATACCGCTTCTACTATTTTGCCCGATGTCCTTACGAAAAGACGGATACGACTTTCCGCAGCATTCCGCTGACAACAGAAAGTTTTCCGCAGAAAGAAGGTGGTGAAGCCGTGTGAGTTTTGATTATTTTTACGGTCAGCAATCCGATCTATTCACATTCTATCGAGTTCCGAAGGTGTTGTTCACGAACGAGAGGTTCTGGAATATTTCTGCCGATGCCAAGATGCTGTATGGCATTTTGCTTGACCGCATGAGCCTGTCTGCCAAGAATGGTTGGATAGATAAAAACGGTAGAGTGTATATCATTTTTACAATCGACGAAGCGAAGATGGCTCTGAACTGTGCTGAACAAAAGGCTATCAAGCTGCTCAGTGAACTTGAGAAGAAAGCAGGATTGATTGAACGTAAGCGCCAGGGTTTGGGAAAGCCCAACCTGATCTATGTGAAGAACTTTATCTCTGCTGTGGATTCACAACTCTTGAATTGTGAAAATCACAATTCTGGAACAATGGAAATCACAACTCAAGAACTTCCGAAATCACAATGTAATAATACTGATATTAAAAATACTGAATTTAGTGATACTGATTCTATCTTTCCTTCCGGAAATGGTGGAATGATGGACGAGAATGACCGGTATCAAGAATACTTTGATTATTTCTCGGATCAGCTCAGTATGGATTTGTTGAAGAAGGATTACCCTTACGATTCCGAAATGCTGGATAACATTCTGGAGTTGATCGTTGAAACAGTTTGCACGAAGCGACCGTTGATTCGCATTGGTGCAGAGGAGCGTCCGGCAGAAATTGTCCGCAGTCGGTTTATGAAACTGAATGCCGAACACATTCGATATGTTATGGACTGCTTCAAGGAGAACACCACAAAGATTAGAAATATCCGTCAGTATATGCTGACTACGATATACAATGCGCCGACGACAATAGACACCTACTACGATGCTCTTGTTCGGCACGATATGTCACACGGATATTTGGAAGGAGGATTTAAGAAATTGAAAATGAAGCGAGAGGAAGGAGAGTGACGATAAATGTCGAAAAAAGCAACCATCATTGCGGTGGTCAATCAGAAAGGAGGCACTGGAAAGACCACCACCACCGAGAATCTGGGCGTTGGCTTGGCTCTTGAAGGAAAAAAGGTGCTTCTGGTAGACACCGATCCCCAGGCTTCCCTGACGGTCAGTTTGGGCAATCCCTGCCCGGATGATCTGTCTCCGACACTTTCCGATCTGATGGGAAAGATTATGATGGAAAACCCTATTACTCCCGATGAAGGGATTCTTCATCATCCGGAGGGCGTTGATTTGGTGCCGTCCAACATCGAACTCTCAGGTATGGAGGTAGCACTGGTCAATGCCATGAGCCGGGAAACCATTCTCCGGCAATACCTGGATACAGTCAAACAGAATTATGATTACATTCTTCTTGACTGTATGCCGTCTTTGGGTATGCTGACCGTCAATGCGTTGGCAGCTGCCGACAATGTGCTGATACCGGTTCAGGCAGCATACCTTCCTGCAAAGGGTCTGGAACAGCTGCTTGGAACCATCAACAAGGTCAAGAGGCAAATCAACCCGAAACTGAGGATTGAAGGGATTCTTCTGACGATGGTGGACAGCCGCACCAACTACTCCAAAGACATCAGCAATCTGATTCGGGAGAGCTACGGCGGAAAGCTGAAGGTTTACAAGACCGACATTCCCCGCTCTGTCCGTGCAGAGGAAATCAGCGCAGAGGGAACCAGTATCTTCAAGCATGATCCCAAAGGCAAAGTTGCCGAAGCCTATAAAATTCTGACGAAGGAGGTGTTAAACAATGCAGAAAAAAGGCGCAAACATCAGCTTGAAGGGGTACGATGATATTTTCTCCACCGATCAATCCAGAGCTGAAGCCCAGCAGGAGCGTGTGCAGGAAATTCCGCTTTCTGAGCTACACCCCTTTGAGGGACACCCCTTCCGTGTGGTTGATGATGAAGAAATGATGAAAACGGCAGAGAGCGTCCGAGATTTCGGAGTTCTCACTCCTGCGATTGTCCGTCCTGACCCCGACGGTGGTTATGAAATCGTTTCTGGTCACAGGCGGCACCGGGCATCGGAGCTTGCGGGTAAGGAAACCATGCCTGCGATTGTTCGTGACCTGGACGATGATGCAGCCATTATTTTGATGGTTGATGCGAATTTGCAGAGGGAGAGTATCCTGCCGAGTGAAAGAGCATTTGCTTATAAGATGAAGCTGGATGCGATTAAACATCAAGGTCAACGCACCGATTTAACTTCATCCCAAGTTGGGATGAAGTTGCAGGCAATGGATATAGTCGGTCAGGAGGCAGGAGAAAGCAGAAATCAGGTACACCGTTATATCCGTCTGACCGAACTGATTCCGGAACTGCTGGATATGGTAGATACGGGTCAGATCAAATTCAATCCTGCGGTGGAGCTTTCCTATCTGGCAAGTGAAGAACAGAAGGATTTTCTTTCTGCAATGGATTATGCTCAAGCAGCTCCTTCCCTTTCGCAAGCACAGCGAATTAAAAAGCTCGCACAGGAGGGCGAGTGTACGCTGGATGCGATGTGCGAGATTATGAATGAAATCAAGAAGGGAGAGCTGGACAGAGTAACCTTCAAAACGGATTCGTTGCGAAAATACTTCCCGAAGTCCTATACCAACAAGCAGATGGAGGATAAAATCATTCAGCTTTTGGAGCAATGGCAGAAAAAAAGAGAAAAATCAATGGAAAGGTAAGGTAAAAAATGTTTACACCCAAAAACATTCAGGGCGCTTTGGAAGAACTCTACGACCTTTGCGATCCTGATTATATGGTAGATATGCTCGTAAACTACAGTGAGGAGTTCGATGATATTTCTCCTGCGCTTCTGGCAAAGTCGTTTCAGAAAAATGCCGAGATGATTAGCGAGTATCGAGTATTGTCCTCTGCTGGTGAGGGTATCGACTATCAGGGAAAGGTACTTCTGAACAGCAGAGCCGTGCGGCTTCTGTCCTATGTAGAAGATATGAGCGGCGATGAAAAAGTTCGCACGATTCAGAGCAAGGAGCTGTGGTTAGCAGAAGATATGACATTCTATGTGGTGTCCTGTATGTCTACGATCACGATGGACAAGGAAGAAGCCATTTGTCTTAACGAACACCGCAGCGTGGTTACTACGGTGGAATGCGAGGACGATATTTTCTTCGACATGGGTTCCCTGATTTGCGAACTGGACGATATTTGCTTGTTCGAGCTTTTAGCCGATGTGGATGCGACTATTTATGAACTGTAACAGGTTCATGGATGGTCGCTTTTCTTATTTCCAAAGAAACGGAGGTATCGAAACTTGAAAGAATACGATGTGAAGATCACCGAAACCTTGGAGAAAACGGTTACGGTGCAAGCAGAATCTCACGATGCGGCAGAGGAACAGGTTAGAGCCGCTTATTACAATTCGGAGTACATTCTGGACTCCGAAAACTTTACCGGTGTTGCGTTCGGCACGACCGAGGAACGGGAGGTTCAGAAAGAACAGGCAGATACCATGAATGTGTTGCTGGTAAAGCCGTTCATGTATCCGCAGGCTGTGCAGATCGGCTGTGAGCTGGAGGATTTGCAGAAAGCCGTAGGTGGCGATATTGAGGCAACTTATCCGTTCAATGAGCCGGTTGCACTGGTGATGCACGACGAAGGTAAACTCGTAGGCAAAGAACTGAACCGTGCGCTGCGTGATGATGACGGCGATATTTATGACATTATCGCCGGTGATTTTCTGGTTGTGGGATTGGGCGAGGATGATTTTTGTTCTCTGTCCCCGGAACTGATGAAGCAGTTTGAGGAACACTTTCATCAGCCTGAGACTTTTGTACGCATGGGGCGCAGCATTATGGCGCTTCCCCTGCCGGATGACATGGTGAAGAAAGAAGATGCACCTGTCAAAGCTGATTCGGTTCCCCACAAAAGTAACCCTGACCGAGATGTTCTGTAAGGAGGTTCTTATGCAAAGAAATTCGACGATTGGAGAGCTGATGGAGCGAAAGCGGATTCAGGATGGTGCCAAGGAGTACCAGGGACATACCTATATGGACTTGGCACGATTTGATGACGCCACCAAGCACATGATTATTTTCGATGTGCTGACCGATGAATCGCCTGTCGGTTGGAAAGGCGAAAGAAATCGCCTGTATTTGAGCGATGTGGGTTATCAGAAGGCTCTGGATAACCAGAAAGCTGGCAATATCAAGATTATCAGCCATGCCGCAGTTGCCAAGGGCAATCTGTATTACGACCACAGAGATATGGCACGATAATCTGTTCACTCTACTGCTTGCAGGAGGTGATGAATCATGCAGGAAGAAGTTGAAAACAGAACAGTAAACCTGGCGATCAGCACAACCAAGCTGACGGGGCGCACTATCATTGCCGGTATCCGCAAGTATTTGCAGCACCGGGAAAAAGTGAAGATGAAAAAGGCACGAGACCCTGCCGTTCATGGAAAGCAATCCGTGAAACAGCTTTTGGGACAGAATCAGGGTGCTACGAATGTTGAGATCGACAAAGAGAGTATCCGTGATTTTGAAAAGCTCGCCAAGAAGTATGGCGTGGACTTTGCCGTAAGAAAAGATAAGTCCGTTGATCCTCCCCGGTTTCTTGTTTTTGTCCGTTCTAAAGATGCAGATGCTTTGGATGCAATCTGCAAGGAACATCAGGCAAGGGCATTAACCAAGAATGAAAAGCCGAGCGTTCTGGCGCAGCTGAAGAAGTTCAAGGAAATTGTCGCAGCGATTCCGAAGAAGGTTCGAGAGAAGAAACAGGAGCGTGATCTGTGATGGATAAGAGAAAAATGAAAAAGCTCCTGATTCTGAATTTACCGTATTTTCTGGTAGGGTTGTTCGCTACGAATTTAGGAGAAGCATGGAGATTGGCTGAGGGGGCAGATTCATCTGCGAAAATCCTCAGCTTTTTTCATGCCCTTCCGATAGCCCTGAACAATCCGTTTCCCAGCTTTCACCCGTTGGATTTGCTGATTGGTATTCTCTGCGGCGCAGGACTTCGGCTGGCTGTCTATCTAAAAGGCAAAAACGCAAAGAAGTACCGACACAATGTTGAGTACGGTTCTGCTCGTTGGGGAACGGCAAAAGATATTGAGCCGTTTATTGCACCAAAGTTCGAGGACAATGTGATCCTGACGAAAACGGAGCGGCTGATGATGAGCAATCGCCCGAAGAATCCTGCCAATGCCCGAAATAAGAATGTTCTGATTATCGGCGGTTCGGGTTCCGGTAAAACTCGCTTTTGGTTGAAGCCAAACCTTCTCCAGATGCACAGTTCCTATGTGGTCACTGACCCGAAAGGCAGCATCGTGATTGAGTGCGGCAACGCCCTTTTGAAGCATGGCTACACCATCAAGATTTTCAACACCATCAACTTTCAGAAGTCGATGCACTATAACCCATTTGCCTATATCCATTCAGAAAAAGACATTCTGAAACTGGTGACAACGCTGATTGCCAACACAAAGGGTGATGGAAAAGCCGGTGATGAGTTCTGGACGAAGGCGGAAACGCTGCTCTACTGTGCCTTGATCGGATATATCCACTATGAAGCTCCGGTTGAGGAACAGAATTTCTCCACCCTGATTGAGTTCCTGAACGCAATGGAGGTGCGGGAAGATGATGAGGAGTTCCAGAACCCGGTGGATCTGATGTTTGAAGCCCTGGAAAAGAAAAAGCCGAATCACTTTGCAGTCCGTCAGTATAAAAAATACAAGCTGGCTGCCGGCAAGACCGCTAAGTCGATTTTGATTTCCTGCGGCGCTCGTCTGGCTCCTTTTGATATTCAGGAGGTCAGAGATGTGACTGCCTATGACGAGTTGCAGTTGGATACTCTCGGAGATAAGAAAACGGCGCTCTTTCTGATTATGTCAGATACGGATGCGACGTTTAATTTTTTGATCTCCATGATTTACACACAGCTGTTCAACTTGTTGTGCGAGAAAGCAGATGATGTGTACGGCGGCAGACTGCCGGTTCATGTGCGCTGCTTGATTGATGAGATGGCAAACATCGGTCAGATTCCCAATCTGGAAAAACTGGTAGCGACAATCCGAAGCCGTGAAATATCGGCTTGCCTTGTTCTCCAGGCACAATCACAGCTGAAAGCCATTTATAAAGACAATGCCGATACCATCATCGGCAACATGGATTCCCGAATTTTCCTGGGTGGTTCTGAGCCAACCACGCTCAAAGAACTGAATCAGGCATTGGGAAAAGAAACTATCGACACCTACAACACCTCCAACACCAGAGGTAACAGCCCGTCTTACGGCTTGAATTATCAGAAGTTAGGCAAAGACCTTGCGAGCGTAGATGAGCTTGCGGTTCTGGATGGCAGCAAGTGTATTTTGCAGTTGCGTGGTGTCAGACCGTTTCTTTCTGACAAGTACGATCTGACGCAGCACCCCAATTATAAGTACACATCAGACTTTGATAAGAGAAATGAGTTCAACATTGAGCAGTTTCTGAGTCGAAGGTTGAAGCTCAAGGCAGGTGATGAGTTTGTGGTAGTCGATGCGGATTAAGGAGGTTTCTGTTTGGAAAATCTGAAAACGGTATCTGCCCTGGTTAAGAACATCTTGGAACACGACCACAAGGCAAGAAATACCGACAATCATTTGTACCTGATGGTACTGGAACACTATTCCGGTCTGCGTGGCATCGACATTCATGCCATGACGGTTCCTGTGTTTTTGAAGGAACTGGATAGACGCAGCTTTCCGGGGTTTGAAACTGTCCGCAGAAGCAGACAGAAAGTGCAGGCAACCTACCCTGACCTTGCTCCCAGTGAAGCCGTAGGCAAGCGCAGAGCAAAAAATGAGGTTGTATATCGAGAATTTGCAGAAAGCGAGGTGTAAAAAAAATGACTTGGTGGATCACGGATACCTCTATTGGGCAGCGATTGAAGTTCGTTAGACGATTTCGCCGCCTTACCCAGAAAGAGCTTGGACTCCTGATGGGGTATTCCGAGAAAACAGCGGATGTCCGTATTGCTCAGTATGAGAAAAACGCTCGAACCCCTAATGCAGAAACCACAGCGAAACTCGCAGAGGTTCTGAAGGTTTCACCTGTCGTTTTTTCACCGACAATCTGTGCTTCTCGTGAAGATTTGTTGCAGTCAATGTATTGGCTGTTTCTTATGAAAGGTGGTGGTGATATATATGATTGTGAAACTGAATATGCAAGAAGCAGAATGGAACAGAAACTTGGCGTGATAACCGTCGAGGAGTTCCTTGAAAAGATTCTCGTAAACTAAGCCTTCCGTCCGGTTTTGATGCCGGTAGTACGGAGGGCTTTTTCTATTCTCAAAACAATTTCAAATTTTAGGAGGAAAATATTATGGCATTTTTCAATAGCGCAGTAACCGTTCTTCAGACTCTCGTTATCGCTCTGGGCGCAGGTCTTGGCATCTGGGGTGCAATCAATCTGCTTGAGGGCTACGGCAACGATAACCCCGGCGCAAATGCTCATGTGCGGTAAAGTAGCATACAACAATTTGATAGACAGTAGTCCCTTACTATTCCTAAAATTAAAAGAAAATAAATAGATTTTTTTAAGACTGTATGATAAAATGTGATAACAAGCAAATCGACAAATATAGATTGGATAAAGGAGAAGAATGCTATGAAAAAAGTAATTTACTTGTTCGTGTTATGCATGGTGTTGGGGTTAGCTGGATGTGGACAATCTCAGGAAAATAAAGAACCAGTATCTGAAAATGCTTCAGTACAAACAGAAAATAAAGAACCATCATCTGAAAATACTTCAGCACAAATAGAAAATAAAGAACCAGCGTCTGAAAGTACTTCAGCACAAGCAGAAGATAAAAATGTTAGTGATACAGTGTCAAACGAGCATTTAACCAATAATGATACTGCGAATTTTCAAATGCCAGAAGAAGGCTATTATAGTAATGATTATGATGAAATTCTAAGAATTAAAAAGGAAGATGACGGAACATATAATATCATTGAGTACAGTATTACCCATTTACTTTATGTTGAAAATGCGACTGGAATTTATAATTCTGAGACGGGAATTCTTGAGTTTAGCGGTAAAGACGACAGCGGAAATGATATAAAAGCAGAAATTGAAAATAAGGGGGATTATCTGGAAGTCACTGTAACTCAAAGCAGCCATGAAGATATTATCGGAACGAAGCAGGAATTTTTTCAAGCAAACGAGTAAGAACAAATAGGCTACAAATTTACTTTTAACACATCGAATCAACTTGACCAGAATTTATAACTAAATACTCGTCACATCGTAGTGACGCATGAAGCAGTAAATCCAAAAAAGATTTGCTGCTTTTTTTGCGCCCATTTTTGGCAAATTTCCAAATGTTCCGTATTAGACAGTGAAGCTAAAAAAGATTGCCGTTTTTTTCATACAGCGGGCAAAACACAGCTTCCGAAACGCCTTATTGTCGGGAAAGACCGAGCCGCCGGAAAAGTTCTTG
>ENA-ORTH01000144-ORTH01000144.1-human-gut-metagenome-genome-assembly--contig:-NODE-144-length-88103-cov-4.344460_pt1 | contig 88103 bp, 56 predicted proteins | sample MGYA00241914_ERZ509192 | MGnify/ENA primary metagenome ERZ509192 (study PRJEB26280, sample SAMEA2338826) | human gut metagenome | biome: human gut; feature: human-associated habitat; material: faeces...
GGACGGTGTGCTGACCAGCATGAAGGCCACCGATCTGGTGCCGGGGGACGTGGTGGAGTTTGAGGCGGGGGATCTCGTCCCCGCCGACTGCCGCCTGTTGTCCGCCGCCAGCCTGCAGGTCGACGAGTCGGCGCTGACCGGCGAGTCGGTGCCGGTGCTCAAGGACGCGGGCGTACAGATTGCGGATATTGCGCCGCTGGGGGACCGGGTGAACATGGCTTACGCAGGCTGCGCCGTGTCTTACGGGCGGGGCCGGGCGCTGGTGGTGGAGACCGGGATGCGCACCGAGATGGGCAAAATCGCGGCACTGCTGGAAAACGAGGGGGAAACCGTCACGCCTTTGCAGCGCAAGCTGGCGCAGCTGGGGAAATATCTGGGGATTCTGGCGCTGGTTATCTGCGCGGTTATCTTTGTGGTGGGGCTGCTGGACGGGCTGGATCCGCTTGACATGTTCATGACGGCGGTGTCCCTGGCGGTGGCGGCCATTCCGGAGGGGCTGCCGGCCATCGTGACCATCGTGCTAGCCATCGGGGTGCAGCGGATGGTGACCAAGAACGCGATCATCCGGAGGCTGCCCGCGGTGGAGACGCTGGGGAGCGCATCGGTGATCTGCTCGGACAAAACCGGGACGCTGACTCAGAACCGGATGACCCTGGTCAAGGTGTTTGCCGGAGACAGGCTCTCCGACGCGGAGGGCGACGTGCCCGAGGGGGTACTGGCGCTGCTGCGGCTGGCGGCGCTGTGCACCGACGGCACGGTGCGGGAGGAAAACGGGATGGAAATCCCCGTCGGGGATCCGACCGAGACGGCAATTGTGGCCTGCGCGCTGCACCACGGGCTGCGCAAGGAGGAGTTGACGGCGGAGCATCCCCGGGTGGGGGAAATCCCCTTTGATTCCGACCGGAAGCTGATGACCACGGTGCATCTCATCGAGGGGAAAACCGTGGCCATCGTCAAGGGCGCACCGGACATCCTGCTGAACCGGTGCACGACCGGGAAGCTGCAGGAGGCCGCGGCCGCCAACGAGGAAATGGGCCGGCAGGCGCTGCGGGTGCTGGCCATCGGCTACAAGTATCTGGACGAGGTGCCGGTGGACTGCCGGCCGGAGGAGCTGGAGCAGGGGCTGACCTTCGCCGGGCTGGTGGGGATGATCGATCCGCCGCGGCCGGAGGCGATGGAGGCCATTAAGGTGTGCGACGGGGCGGGGATCCGCACGGTGATGATCACCGGCGATCACGTAATCACCGCCTCGGCCATCGCCCGACAGCTGGGAATTCTGCACAGCGATGACGAGGCGGTGACCGGCGAGCAGCTGGCCGCCATGAGCGACGAGGAGCTGCGCGCGGGGATCCGGAAATTCCGGGTGTACGCCCGGGTGACGCCGGCGGACAAGATCCGCATCGTCAAGGCCTGGCAGGAGGCGGGGGAAATCGTCTCCATGACCGGGGACGGCGTCAACGACGCGCCGGCCCTCAAGGCGGCGGACATCGGCTGCGCCATGGGGATCACCGGCACCGACGTGGCCAAGGGCGCGGCGGACATGACCCTGACGGACGACAATTTCGCCACCATCGTCACCGCCGTCAAGGAAGGGCGGGGCATCTTCGACAACATCCGCAAGGCGGTGCACTTCCTGCTCTCCTGCAATCTGGGAGAGATTCTTACGGTGTTCGGGGCCATGATGCTGTGGCGGGAAAGCCCGCTGATGCCCATGCAGCTGCTGTGGATTAACCTCGTCACCGATGGTCTGCCCGCCCTGGCGCTGGGCATGGAGCCGGTGGAGGACGACGTGATGACCCGGCCGCCCCGCAAAAAAGAAGAGAGCATCTTCGCCCACGGGCTGGGCGCGGCGGCCATCTGGCAGGGACTGCTGGTGGGACTGCTGGCGCTCGTGGCCTACGTCGTCGGCTCCCGTTTCATGGGGCCGGCGGCGGGGAAAGGCTTCTTCGAGCGGCTGTTCACCGAAACGGCGGGGGCCAACATCCCGCTGGGCGAGACGATGGCCTTCGCCACCCTGGCCATGTCCCAGCTGGTGCACGCGTTCAACACCCGTTCCTCCCACTCCCTGTTCCGGGTGGGCTTCCACACCAACAAGTACATGGTGGGGGCGTTCTTCGCCTCCCTCCTGCTGATGCTGGTGGTGCTGCTGTTCCCCTTCCTGCGGGATATTTTCGGGCTGACCGTGCTGCCGGCCGCCGGCTGGTGGACGGTGGCGGGGCTCGCTCTGGCGCCTCTCGCGGTGGTGGAAATCGTGAAGGGCGTTACCGCCCTGCTGCGCCGGAAGCCCCGTGAGGCCGGGGAGGAGAGCCGATGACCCCGGCCGACTGGATCATCCTGGCCGCCGCTGTAGCGGTGGTGGCCGGCTCCCTCGCCGCCTGGAGGATCCGCAAAAAGAAGGGAAAGACCGGGTGCGGCGGCTCCGGCTGCGCCGGCTGTCCCCACGCGGGGAGCTGCGGAGAAAAGCCCACCGACAAATCCGATACCGATCGATAACCATCGCCCGCCCTTCGGCCAGACCGAAGGGCGGGCGGTTTGTTAAGTGGCGATAGTTCACGGGAATGTGAAGCATTACCACGGCCGTTTCCTTGTAAATATCTGGAAGGATCCGTATACTGGATGGTGACGACGGATGGGGAGGAATGGACGTGTTCGCACGGGTGAAAAGCCTGGGGCTGCTGGGCATCGACGGCTTTTTGGTGGATGTGGAGGCCGATTTGTCCCAGGGGCTGCCGGGCTTCGATGTGGTGGGGCTGCCGGGGACGGCGGTGCGGGAATCCCGCGACCGGGTGCGGGCGGCCATGAAAAACGGCGGCTTCACCTACCCGGTGAGCCGCATCACGGTCAATCTGGCCCCGGCGGACATCAAAAAGGAGGGCTCCATTTACGATCTGCCGCTGTTCCTGGCCCTTCTGCGGGCCAGCGGGCAGCTGAAGAGCAGACGCGGCTGGGAGGAAAGCGCGTTTCTGGGAGAGCTGTCCCTGACCGGGGAAATCCGGCCGGTGCGGGGCGTGCTGCCCATGGTTATCGCCGCGCGGGACGCGGGGCTCAAGCAGGTGTTTGTGCCAGCGGCCAACGCGGCGGAGGGGGCGATCGTGGAAGGAATTGCCGTCTATCCGGCGGCGGACACGGCGGGGCTGCTGGCCCATCTAAACGGCGAGGCGGCCCTGGCGCCCGCCCGACCGGTGGAGGCGGGGCCGGTGGAGGGCGCGCCTCTCCCCGACTTCGCCGACGTAATGGGGCAGGCCGGGGCCCGGCGGGCCATGGAAATCGCGGCGGCGGGTTCCCACAACCTGCTGCTGATCGGGCCGCCAGGGTCGGGCAAGAGCATGCTGGCCAAGCGGCTGCCCTCCATCCTGCCCGACATGAGCCCGGAGGAAGCGCTGGAGGCCACCAAGATCCATTCCATCGCGGGCACGCTGCCCGGCGGAACAGGGCTGCTGCGGGCCCGGCCCTTCCGGGCGCCCCATCACAACATATCCGCCCCCGGCCTGACGGGAGGGGGATCGGTGCCCCGGCCTGGAGAGGTATCCCTGGCCCACAACGGGGTGCTGTTTCTGGACGAGCTGCCCGAGTTCAACCGGATGGCCATGGAGAGCCTGCGCCAGCCGCTGGAGGACGGGCGGGTGACCATTACCCGGGTGGGAGCGACCCTCAGCTATCCTTGCAGCCTGATGCTGGTGGCGGCCATGAACCCCTGCCCCTGCGGATATTTCGGCCATCCCAGCCGGGAATGCACCTGCTCCCCCGCCGCGGCCTCCCGCTACCTGGCCCGGGTATCCGGCCCGCTGCTCGACCGGATCGATCTGCATATCGAGGTGCCGCCGGTGCAATTCGACGAACTGGCGGCCCGCAAGCCGGGGGAAAGCTCGGCCGCCATCCGGGAACGGGTCAACGCCGCCCGGGCGGTGCAGCAAAAGCGGTACGCCGGCACCGGCATCGGCAGCAACGCCCGCATCCCCGCCGGGAAACTGCGGACCTACTGCCCGCTGTCGGGCGAGGCGCAGGGGCTGCTGCGGGCGGCCTTCGAGCGGCTGGGACTCTCGGCCCGGGGCTACGATCGGGTGCTGAAGGTGGCGCGCACCATCGCGGATTTGGACGGCGGCGGCGACATCCTGCCCGCCCATGTGGCGGAAGCCGTCCAGTACCGGAGCCTCGACCGGAAATATTGGGAAAACCGATAGGGCTGCCCGGAACATAGAAAAAGGACTAGAGGCGTTTTCAGCTTCTAGTCCTTTGTTTTTCTTATTTATGCGCGTTTATTTCTTTCGCCAGGCCCATAATATGAGCTAACGAAGCTTCGTCCAGTTTTCTAATCTCTGACAGGGCGTCGTTGAGCAAGGCGGGATTCTGATTGTCCTTATCAAAAAATTGTGCAGGCGTTACCCCTAGATATTCACAGATGAAAAAGAACGCATGCATGGACGGCAGGGATTTTCTATTCTCAATTTTATTGATATAATTTTCACTTTGCCCGATAGATAAACTCATATCTCTGGCTGAGACACCCTTTTGCATGCGCAGCTCAGCCAGACGCAGCGAAAAAAATTCTTCATACACTAGGCATCCCTCCCTGTATACAAACACGAAAAGGACTAGATGATACAACCATCTAGTCCTTTTCGCTTTCATCCGGTACATATTCCAGCAATTCGCCTACGGTACAGTGAAAAACTTTGCAAAGGCTGTTTATCTGATCGATTTCGATTCGCTTGGTGTCCTCATAATACATGTTAGAGATCGTCGCGGGACGGATGCCGGTCAGCTTTGCCAGCGTTTTCTGATTCATCTTTTCCCGGCCCATTAATTCCGATAACTTTATCCGCACCATACCGCTCACCTCTGCGGTTACATAATAACAGCTGCCGAAATTATTATAAACAGAATTCGCGCAATATTACTTCTAACGAATTTTAAAGTTGCATAGGAGTAATTAATGTGTTAAACTATCCTGGGAGGTGACAATATGAAGGAAGAGATTGTTCGCGTGATGGACGAATTGGGAAGGGTTGTTATCCCGGCGGAGTATCGCAGTGCGCTGGGCTGGGCACCTTCCTGCAAGCTATCCATGTCGCGGCAGGACGGCCAGCTGATCCTGCGGGCTTATGAAGACACCTGCCTTCTCTGCGGCGGCACGGAAAATCTGCGTTTCCTCCATGGGAAGGCGGTTTGCCAACGCTGTGTAGACGAACTGAACAACCGGGGATAGCGTATCAAAAAGCCCGCCCGCGATGCCAGGCATCGCGGGCGGGCTGCCGTTCGTTAGGAAAGCGAACCGAGGTACTCCCGGCTGGCTTTGGCGCAGTCCAGAGGGGACAGGCCGAGGCTGGGGCTGTCCTGCTTCGCCACCAGCCAGAGGACGCCGGCGTCTTGGCGGTTATACCGCACAAAAAGCCGCGCGGCCTTTGCGGGCCATGCCGCCAATTGAAAAAACACGGGCCGAAGGCTCTATACCAGAGTCTTCGGCCCGCGCTTACTTTACAGCGGCCGGCGTTTCCGCCCGCGCAGCGTCAGCACCGCCCCTCCGGCCACCGCCGCTGTCAGCAGCGCGGCCGCGGGCAGCGGCGATCCGGTGTCGGGGGCCGGCGCCTCGGTCTCAGAGCTGTCCGTCGACGGGACGGAGGGCTCGGAAGAGTCGTTTCCTTCCGGTCCCGGATCCGGCGGCACCGGCGTATCGGGTACCGGATCCAGCGCCTTGTCATAGGGGCCCATGACATAGGCGGCGGGATCCAGGTAAACGTTGTTGTGATCCACATTGGCGGTGGTTCCCTGGGCGCAGAAGCGTAAGGAGGCCCCCTCCTTCATGGCGATATGCAGATCGGGCAGCGCCACCGCGTCCAGATCGTCGTTCAGCTTCAGGGGCCGACCATCCTCGGGCCATACCATCGTGCCGTCCACCTCGATCCAGACCTGAATCGGGTTGGCGCTCGCCTGCCCCTGCCAGATGCCGATCCGGTCCGTGGCCTCGCCGCCGGTGATGAAATAGGTGGCGTCCTCCGGCGCGACGAAGGTTAGGGCCGCCACCGGGTTCCGATCGTCCGCGATATAGCCGGAATTGATGGCGTTGACCATTTTCCCGCCCAGGAAGCCGGCGGACTGGATGGTGTTGGAGGGATAGGTGTTACCGTCCCGCAGCATATAGCCGCCCCAGTCGAACAGGGTGGCGGCTATGGCCGTCTCGAACTTCAAATCCCCATCCATGTCCCCGGTGATGCCCTCCGCCCGGTACTGGAACCGCCAGGGCAGATCGTAGGCATAGCCGGAGAAGTCGAACACCTTATTTTTGTCCACATCGCCGCCGCATTCCACAATGGCGTCCATCAGCGTGGCGGTGGAACCGACGCCTTCGCCCAGCACCGCGATGGTAACCTTCGCGGGCGCCGAGTCGCTCCGCCCGTCGTTGGCCGTAAAGGTGAAGGTGTCAAACCCGGTGAACCCTTCGGCCGGCGTGTAGGTGACCTTGCCGTCCGACAGCGCCGCCGTACCCGAGACCGGCTGTTCCTTCAGCGCGTAGGTCAGCCCGCCGTCCAGCAGGCTTTCGGCGGACAGGGTGATTTCCACCGGCGTCCCCTTGGCAGTCTTGACCGTCTGTTCCGCGGCCGCCGGCGGCTCGTACTTTTTCACCGTCAGCGTCACGGTCACGTCCACCGGGGATTTCCCGTCCGTCAGGGTCACGACGAAGGAGTCCGGACCGGAATAGCTATCGGCGGGCGTGTAAACAAAAGCGCCGTCCGCCTCCAGGGCCAACTCACCGTGGGCCGCATCGGTTTTCAAGGCCGCGGCGACCGAATCGCCATCCGCGTCGCTCAACTGCAAATTACCGGAGAGGGACAGCCCCTCCACCGTGTCGAACGCGGTCTGTCCCGCCGCCGGCTTTTTGTTGTCCACAAATTCAATGGTGACGGTGCCGTCCGCCGCCGCGCCGTTTTCATCGGTCACCGTGTAGACGAAGCGATCGGTGCCCTCCACGCCCACGTCGGCCGTGTAGGTAAAAGAGCCGTCCGCGTTCACCGCGGCGCTCCCCTTCTCGCCGTCGGTTTTCAGCGTATAGGTCAGCTGCGCGTCCTCGTCCGCGTCCGCGCCGTCCAGCGTACCGGAAACGGATTTGCCGATGGTGCAGGTGTAGCTGCCATCCCCCGCAGTGGGCGGGGTGTTGTCGGTGCATTTCACCATGGGGAACATCGAGGCGGCCACCAGCCAGTCCTCCACCCCGTCGGTGCCGGCGCAATCGATGACAAAGCGCAGGCGTTCGCCGGCCTTCAGCGCGATCCCGGTCAGGGTGGGGAAGGCAAAGGACGTGACCTCCTTGGTCAGCAGCTCGTAATTCTTATCCGTGGGATACAGCCGGGTGGAGCCCGCCGGGTCATAGGTGTCCATGTCGGCGTCCTTCCCCATCTTGTGGATGGCGAACCCCATCTGGAAGGTGCTGGACGCGGGCACGTACTGCCCGTCTCCATACTCCGCGCCGCCGGGGAAATACTTGGGGTACATCACCCGGACATTGGGCTGGGCGGCGTTGGGGAAGATCTTATAGGTGCCGTCCTTGGGCGCGATAAACGTCAGGCACAGTGCGCCGACGCCCTCGCTCGCGTCGGTGATGAAATACGGGATGCCGCCCTGTATGCTGACCTGCCCCGTGGTCTGCAGCCAATCCTGGCCAAACACGTACTCGTCGATCCCGGTTCCCCAGCTGTTCGCCTTCATGTATTTGAAGGTGTAAAAGCCGTCCCAGTCGGGGTTGGCGTCGTAATACTGGGCGCGCCAGGCGAAATCCTCCAGCAGGGTTTCCTGGGTCGGGTTTTTGCCGTCCGTCCAACCGTGCGCCTTGCCGCCGAACAACTCATCGACGTAAGCGGTCATGCCCAGCGGGTTCTGGCTGCTGGGCGTCTTTTCCAGCGCCGTCCCGCCCAGGCCCGCAGAGGCGGTGAGAAGCAGGGACGCGGCCGCGGTCAGAGACAGGGCCTTGCTCTTGAAACCAAGCATGCGATAACCTCCTCATATTATCATGAATAAGCCTCTGCTTTTATTATACCTGCCGGAATTCCCGCATGAAATAATCGATTTTTTGGTTGGCATATAAGAATTCTTATGCCTTCACCGGGACACGGTCAACGGCTCCTTCCCCGGCTCCAGCGCTTTGATGCGCGCCGCGATGTCGGCCGCGCTGACACTCGCCCCCGCCACCTCGGCGTAATAGCCGGCCAATCGTTTGTCCATCTGGGCGACGTAGTACCCGTGATAATCCGCCGGGGAGAAATACACCCGTTCCCCCGCAATGTCCCGGGCCCGCTCCCCCGCCGTCGGCATATACGGGTTCAGTGCCCCGTCCCGGGACAGGAAGGGGAAGGACGCGATACCGGTCTGCCGCAGGAACTCCAGCGTGTTGGCGCGGATGCTGTCCCGCGTACTTTTCAGGGGCGTCACCTCCCCGTCCACCAGCACCCAGTTTTCATCCTCCACCCCGTAGAGGAAGGTGCGGCTGGCCTCGCGGGAAGACAGGGTTTCCAGCAAGGCGGCGGCCGCCGCCCGGTCACAGTCCATGGACACAAACGTCTCGAAGCAGCCCAGCCGGCTCTGCGCCTCCAGATACCCGTCCGCCGCGAAGGGCGGCGCCGCCGGCACATACCGCAGGCGCGGGTTCTCCAGGTTGAACCGTTCAATAAAAGCGGCGGGCCCGATATAGGCGAATACGTTGGCCTTCAGCAGCTCCGCCAGCCGATCGGCGGAATACGCCTCAAAAATCCGGTACACGCTCATCCCGTCCAGGCGGTCGAAAAACCGCATGACCTCCTGGATTTTTGGGGAAAAGATGCGGTGGTAGCTGCTCTCCCCGTCCCGGTAGAGGGGGAGCACGCCGCAGATGTGCTCCACGGTGGCCAGCCCCCGGTTTTCCTCGCCAAACACCACCGGCAGCAGCTCGTCGCTGCCGATAAGCCGGTTTTCCGTCGCTAGGCGCACAAACGCCTCCAGCGCCCGCGCGAACTTCTCTGGCGTGTCCATGGCCGGGTTTCCCAGCAAGGACGCGTATTCCTGCCGCACATACAGCCCCTCGGTGGCCACGGGGCGATACCCCTGCGCCGTATAGCCGCCGGGCAGGGAAAACAGCTCGCCGGAATTGTTCTGATACGCGCAGCGGATGTCCTCCGGCAGGCTGTCCGCCAGCGTCTCCGAGAGCTCCCGGATATTCCAAACCCGCCCGGAGCCGATAATTTTGCTGCGCAGCGCCCCGCCGGCCGGCACGGTCAGCAGGTCGGGCAGCTCGTCGAGCGCCAGCATCCGGGACACCAGCAGGCTCTGATCCCCCGTCAAGTAGGTGATGACGGGCGGCGTGTCCAGCGCAGAGAGCACGGCCGTCACCGCCTTGCCGGTGAAATCCCCCCGTCCGACGCCGCCCGCCTCGTCCACAATCGTCCAGGTAAGCGCCGCCGCCTCGCGGCTGACAGGGGCCGCCGGCGTTTTGGCGCAGCCTCCGGCAGCCAGCAGCAGCGCCGGCAGCATCGCCAGGGCCATTCCCTTACGGGCATGCAGCCGCCTCATAGGTCCTCCTCCCTTCTCTGGGGGATCGCAATAACGCACAGCGTTCCGTCCTCCGTCCCCTCAATCCGGATCCCATACGCCTCGCCGAACAGCAGCCGGATCCGCTCGTCCACGTTGCGCAGGCCGTAGCCCTGGGTCTTCTCCACGAACACGCTGCGCAGCACCTGCGGCTGGATGACGCTTCCCGTGTTGTACACCGTGAAGCGCAGATCCCCGCCCTCCCGCCGGGCCGTCAGCCGGATGAGCCGTTTGGCGCTCTTGTCCCGCAGCTTGTCCACCCCGTGCTTGACGGCGTTTTCCAGCAGCGGCTGCAGCATCAGGTTGATGGTGACAAATTCCTCCAGCCCTTCCTCGATGTCCTTTTCGAACTGGAAATTGTTGTCGTGCAGCTCCAGCTGGAGATTCATATACGCCGCGGCGTTTTTCAGCTCCTCCTCCACGGTGATGGTGTTCCGCCCGCGGTTGAGGCAGGTGCGGTAATAATCCGACAGCTGGGTGATGACATAAGAGGAATGCTCGTCCCCGCGCATAATGGCGTACCAATTCATGTTGTCCAAGCAATTGTATAAAAAATGTGGATTGATCTGTGTTTGCAGCGCCTTGAACTCGGATTCACGCTGGGCCAGCTGGCTTTCGTACACGTCGTGAATGAGGGTCTCGAGCTGGGCGACCATCCCCTCGAACACCTGGCTGAGCTGCCCGATTTCATCCGCCTGCGTCCCGCCCCGCTCGATGAGCCAGTTGCCCTTGGACACCTTCTTCATCTGCCGGATGAGGAACTCGATCCGCTTGGCAAAATTGGAGGAAAGCAGCAGGGCGATCAAGGCAATCAGCCCTATACCGGCGGCAATGGCGACGACAGCCACCCGCACGATGTCGCCCGTTCGCTGGATGACGAACTGATAGGACACCAGGGCATACAGCGTCCAGTTATGCGCCTGCAGGGAAACGGAACCGTACAAATACTGCGCGCCGTTGTACGAGACGATGCCGTCCGCCGCCCCGTCCAGATAGCTGATGGGCATGATGCCGGTGGTCATCACGTTCTTGACCAAGCTGATGACGCTCCCCCGGTTGTTGTCCGCGACAAGGATGCCGAAATCGCTGTTTTCCCCAGCAAAGGCCTCGCTGAAAAATTCCCGCTTATTCATGGTGACCACCATCCGGGCCGCCTCCCGCCGGCTGTACAGATCCGGCACGGTGCGCACGGCGTACAGGCTGTCCTCCGAGGCGAACCAGAACGCCCCCTCCCGCTCGAGCATGGCCGCGTTGTCGGGATGGGCGGCGACGGCCTCCTCCACCCGCTTTTCGAGCGCCTTATTGTTATACTGCAGCCCCGGATCGCCCCCCAGCAGGAAATCCACCCGCCGGATGGAGGCGGACACCGGCTGCATGGCCTGCCGCTGCGCTTCCTCGAACAGCCGCAGCTCGCCGACGCGGATCCGGCTGTTCTGCAGCGCCACCACCAGGGTCAGCAGCTCGTCCCCGTACACCACCCGATCCATGGCCTCTTGGCAGCGCCCATATGCGGCGTCCAGCTGGGTACCCGCCCGGTCAACGTAATCCGCCACCCGGCTTTCCAGCTGATCCCGCAGCGAATCCCGCGCAATGACCGCGGAAAACGCGCCCATGCCGATCATGGGCAGAAGAGCCACCGCCAGAAAGCTGATAAACAGCTTGGTACGCAGCTTGGCCCTCTTGAGAAACCGGTAAATTCGTATCAGCATGCGGCTTCTTCCCTATACCGCGCCGGGGTCATCCCGGTGTAGTTTTTAAACAGCAGGCAGAAATAGGAGGAGTTGAGATACCCCACCATCTCCGAGATGGCGATGACCTTGATGTCGGTGTTGCGCAGCAGCTCCTTGGCCTTTTCCAGCCGGTACACCGTCAGGTACTTGATAAAATTCCGCCCGGTCTCCTTCTTGAAATAGAAGCTGAGATAGCTCGGCGAAAGCTGCACCCTATCCGCGATTTGTTCGAGGCTGATGTCGTGCATGTACTCCTGCTCCACAATCTCGAGGATCTGGCGGATGGTGCTCTTGTCCTCCTCCCCGTCCTCCATGGCCTCATCCAGGATGCCTACGAGCACATCCTTAAGCGCGTAAATGTTCGCGCAGTGGAACAGCCGATCCACATAGGCCGTCACCGTCTCCTGGCTGAGGTTGCGGTTGACCTCCGTGCAGTAGTGGATGAGGTTCCCGCCGATATACTTGATGTACAGAGGGGACAGCGCCCCGCTCTGCCCCAGCTCCTGGAACAGCCGTTCCACCTCCGCCAGGGCCCGCACCTTCTCTCCCCGCCGGATGCAGACCTCCACGTCCTGCAGCCTTTGATGGTAATCGCCGGCTTCCCCTCCGCCCTCGCCCTGCGCGCGGATCACCTGGCTGTCCTTGGAGAAAAATTTGGCATCCAGGCAGGTCTCCGCCTGGGTATACGCCGCGAGCAGCTCCTCCGGCCCGGCCGCCCGGCTCCCCAGCACCACGGTGGTCACCGTGCCGGCGTCCCGTTCCACCCGCCGGCAGAAGGCCTGCGCCGCCGCCTCCAGCTTCCTTTCCTCCCCGCCGGCCACCAGCACCGCCTGGTATTCGTTGAGGCTCACCCACACGGCTTCGCCGAACAGCTCGCCGATGACCGCCTCCAAATCGTAGCGGCTGTCCGCGAACAGCGGGCGGGACATGTCCGCGAGCAGCAGATGGCCGCCGATGTCGAATTCTCCCTCCGGCAGCTGCCCCAGCAGCAGCAGGCGCAGCAGCTGCTCCTTGCGCCTGTCGAGCCCGCTTTTCCGGCAGTCCTCCAGCACCGCCTGGATGGTGGCGCGGAACTCCTCCAGCTTCAAGGGCTTGAGTATGTAATGGCGCACTCCGTACTGCATCGCCCTCTTGGCATAGTCGAATTCCCCGAATGCGCTGTAAATCACGCAGTGCAGCCCAGGCTGGTGCTCCTTCGCCTGCCGAATGAGCTCCAGCCCGTCCTGCTCCGGCATGCAGATGTCGGTAAACAAGATGTCCACCCGCTGGCTGTCCAGCACCTGCATCGCCTCCTCTACCGATTCCGCCATGCAGGTCCCGATGGGGAATTCAAATTTCCGGGTTAAGTAGGCCACCCCCTCCCGGTCAATGCGCTCGTCGTCCACAATCAGCATCCGTATCACGCCGCCACCCCTCCATTTTGATATCATTTTCCGCTTATAAGCATACCACACAAATCAAACCAACCCAAACAGAAATTTCTGTTTGGGTTGGTAATGTTCGTTCGGTTAGCGGCCCTTCAGGGTGTCATCCAAATTTTTCTGCCAGATGGGCCGCATTTCCTCCATCAAGGCGCTGAAATCGCCATTTTTCCGCATGTAGTTGCCGAAGGACTGGCAGAAGCTGTCCTCCATGCCGTAGCCGTACAGCCAGGTGATGCGGTTTTCCAGCGAATCCATCATCTTCTGCTGGGCCTCGGTGAAAATTTTCTTGGAGGTGCCGGCCTCCGATTTCTTGGTGTAGTAATTGTACTGGTACTCGCCGAACGCGATGCCGCCGATGGCGTTCTTTGCGCCCGCCGGCACGCCGAAGCCATCGCTGGAGCTATAGCCGATGTAGCTCGCGTCCCCGCTGTTCGCCTTGGGGAAGGGCGCGATATCCCAGTTCTTCATGCCCTTGTTCAGCAGCTTTTCCGCTTCGCCCGCCGGGCCGTAATACATGGCCACATTGCCGTTGGCGAATTCCTCCCACATCCCCCACCGGACGGGCGAGAACACCTTGTCTTTGTTGATACCGTCGTAGTAATACAGCAGGGAGCTGCGCCAGGTCTCATCGTCGATGTTCAGGGAGGGGTTCCCGTTCTTGAACTTGACGATATCCGTGCCCTGCGCCAAGGGGAAAATGAACTCCAGCTCGGTGCCGAAACCGTACACATCCGGCTTGCCGTCCTTGTTTTTGTCCACGGTCAGCCGGCGCGCCATGTCCTTGAGATCCTTCCAGGTCCACTTGTTTTCCTGGGCCAGCTGTGCCGGGGCCTTGGCCACGGCCGCGTTTTTCAACATGGTGGTGTTGTAGTACAGCACCCCGGGCGATCGCTTGCCGATGATGGCGTATTTCTTTCCCTGCCAGGTGGTGACGTTGTCCATCACATAGGTGTCGAGGGTGTCCGTCACCTGGATCATATCGTCGAGGGGCGTCAGCAGCCCCTTAATGGCACGGCGGGGGAAATCGAACACGCCGGTGGGCACATAGTCGGGCGAATCGCCGTTGCGGATGAACTGGGTCAGCTTGATGTCCCGGGTTCCCCATTCGCCGTTGATGACCTTAACGGTGGTGCCGGGATATTCCTTTTCAAAGCCGGCCTTGATGGCCTTGAAATCCTCGTCGCCGGAGGTATCCCACGGGATGAACAGCTTGACCTCCCCCTTGACGCCGCTGCGCTTGTCGAACAGCTTCTTGCCGGTGGCGTCGCCGCCGCTCCAGCCTCCCTGCTTGGAGGTGGTCTGGGAAGCGGCCTTGCCGGTGGTTTTGCCGGCCGTGGTCTTCTTTCCTCCCTGCTGACTGCCCGCCGTGGTACTTCCGGAGGGGGATTCGGTTCCCTGTGTGGCGCTCGGATCGGTGATCGTATCCGTCCCCGCCGTTTCTCCCGGGGCGGTGCTCTGGGAAACACCGCTGACGCCGGAGGAAGCCGGCGGCGTCTCCTGACGGCCGCAGCCCGCAGCCGTCAGCCCCATCAGCAGCGCGCAAAGCAGGGACACCGCGCGGATTTTCTGCTTCATCATATACCCTCATTCCTTTCACGTAGCTAGAAGGCGGCGGGGGGCCGGCTCTCCGTCTGTCCCGCCGGCGCGCCCCTTTCTGCTTTCATTATAGCGGCTCCCCGCCCGACGGGAAATCCCAGGTTTCTTAGAATGGATAACCGATTTTTAAGCAAGGGCGCTTCCCGCCTCAGCCCACGATGCCGCTGCGCTCGATCCCCTCGGTGAAATACCGCTGGGCCACGATGAACAGCACCAGCATCGGCGCGATGGCCAACAGCGCGCCCGCCTGCACCTGCACCTGCACCATCAGCTGATCGCTCCCGTTCTGGGTGGCCAGCCGTTCCAGGGTCGAGCGCAGGGACGCGAGCGCCGTGGCCACCGTCTGGCGGGTCTCGCTGAACACCGCCGGCACGAAATAGTCGTTCCAGTGCCAGACCGTCGAGAAAATGAACACCGTGATCATGGAGGAACGGGCGTTGGGCAGCATCACCCGGAAATAGGTGCGCACCGCGCCGCAGCCGTCAATGAGGGCGGCCTCCTCCAGTTCACCCGGCATCCCCCGGTAGAACTGCCGGAAGATGAAGATGAACAGCCCCGAGCGGAACCCCATGCCGAACAGAGACTGCAGCCAGAAGGGCCAGGGGGAATCCACCAGCTTGAAGGTGCCGCTCCCCGCTGCGATGGCGTCCAGTATGGTGGACAGTCCCGGCAGCCGGAAAAACCGGAACATCATGTACAGGGGGGACAGATAGGTCTGCACCGGCACGATGATGGTCAGTATCACGACGGCGAACAGGATCCGCTTGAAGGGGAAATCGAACCGGGCGAAGCCGTAGCCCACCACGCCGCACACAAAGGTCTGCAAAAAGGCCGATACGAAGCTGATTTCCGCCGTGTAGCCCAGCAGGGCGGGATAATTCATGGTCTTGACCAGCAGGGCCATGTTGTCCAGCGTCCAGGTTCGGGTCAGCCAGACCACCGACGGATCCTCCATGTCCGCCCGGCCCCGGAAGGCCGTGATCACCATGTACAGGATAGGGTAAATCAGCACGAACTGGATACCCAGCAGCAGGATGAAGCGGGACAGCTTCCAGGTGCCCCGGCCCAGACGGGCCCCCCATATTTTCGCCCGCAGCCCGGGCGCCGACGATACGCGATTCAAAGCCGTCCCCCCTTATTTCTCGATGTAAAACACCCGGCGCGAGATGAACCAGGCCACCAGCCCCGTCACCGCCAGCACCATCAGGCAGTAGGCTACCGCCAGGGTGGTGCCCGAGGAGTTGTACATTTTGTTGAAGTATTCCTCGATGCGCTGCATCACCGGGTTGGAATAATAGGTGAAGGAATCGATGATGGAATACACGGCGTTCAGCAGGATGAACGGGGTCACCAGCGGGAAGGTCACCTTCCAGAAGGTCTGCCAGGCGTTGGCCCCCTCCACGCTGCACACCTCGTACAAATGCGCCGGCACCGCTTTGATGCCGCCGATGAACAGCAGGATCTGCACCCCGCATTTCCACAGCAGGTCGAGAATGCTGGACACCGCGCCGGTCAGCTGGCTGACCAGGGAGGGATCCAGCCCCAGCTTGAGCATGGACATCTCCAGCGCCGCGGACTGGAAAATCGTCACGTCGCTGGTCTGGGCCATGGAGGAGGCGAACAGATCCTGCTTGAACACCGCGAGCAGTACGCCGGAGGACACGATAATAGGCAGGGCGAAAATCGCCCGCGCCACCGTCCGCCCCCGGAATTCCTGGCTGAGGATGATGGCGATGAACAGGCTGAACGCCACGATGAGCAGCACCTCCCCCAGGGTCTGGGCGATGGAGGTCAGCATCATCCGCACGTTCTGCGGATCGTCGAGCAGCACGTCCTGCAGAATTTCCCCGCCGACGTACACGGATTTCATCCCGCCCGGCTCCACGGTCACGTCGTTGAACATGTAAAACACCGACTGCCCCATGGGCACCAGGAAAAAAGCCAGCACCCCGACGATCCAGGGGGAAACGAACAGCAGTCCCGTCAGCCGGCGCCGCCGGGAGGCGGATGTCCGCCGCAGCGAGCGCGTCATGATCCATCCCTCCCGCCGATAAAGCCATAGGATTTTGCCGGCACCGTCAACCCGCTCCGCTCATAGGGCGCGGTGCCGTAGTTGACCACTACCACCGCGCCGTTTTCAAACGTCACCTGCCGGACGTCCCGGCTGAGGAACACGTACCCGGCCACCGCCGTGCCGCCGGTGCGCTCCCGGACAGCCGCCAGCTCGCAGTAGGTCTCCAGCATCGTGTCCTTCCACTGCGCATAGGTGGAGGCGTACAGGCGGTTCATGGACGTGCGGGCCACCGCTTCATAGTCCGCCTCCATCACGGAGAAGGTCAGAGCACTGTTGGACTCCACGGCGTGGAGCAGCATATCCCGCAAATCGCCCGCGTAGTTCACCGGCGGGGTAGCGTACCCCTTCAGCCCGTCGAGCACCAGCTGGAGAAAAGGCACGGCCCCATTGCTGATGAAATGACCACTGTCGGTGTGAGGCAGGCCGATAAAGTTTTCCGCATACGGCATGGCGTAGGCGTTGGGCGCCTCCAGCAGCAGCCGGCGCCCCTGGGCCAGATCCGCCAGCACCCGGGTGAAGCGCTCCTGCACCCTGCCCAACGGGTCGTCCCCCCCGCCGTAATTGCTGTATAAATCCCGTCCCAAGGAGCTAGGCGCCAGCGTTTCCAGCCCCTTCTCCCGCACATCGTCCGCCAGCCGTCCCGCCGCCTTCTCCACCCCTTCGGGGCGCAGCAGATAGCGGGTGGGCCGGCTGTAGTCCCGCAGCCCGGTGGCGTAATGGTAATCGAACAGCTTCGCCGTCTTTTTGTTGACCGCTGTCACCGAGTCGAAGAAGGCGTGCGCGCCGTTGCCGCCGTCGGTGAACTGGGTCAGCCGGACTTCCGGATACACATCCGTCCATGTCTCGATGAGATCCCGCAGCTCTTCGGCGCTTCCCAGCTTGCCGTCCACCTTGAGCTTCGCGTCAATTTTGCCGGTGTAGGCCCCGCTGGGGCTGAGCCCCCGCAGCAGCACCACGAACCGGCCGACCCCGCCATCCCGCAGTTCGGTCAGCATGGCGCCGGTCTGGCGCAGGGTGGTCAGCGGCGTCACCGCCTGATAGCCGAAGCCCAGGAACTGCTGCTTGGCCCGCACCCCGGCGGTCACGTCGAGATACAGCGCATCGTTGAGGCTGCCGCCCCGCTTCGCGCCGTCCAGCAGCCAATCGGCGCAGGCGTCGGCCGCCCCCTTGAGCGAGGCCGCCTCCCCCCGCAAAAACCGGTATTCCACCGTCGGATTTTCATCGGTGCAGGGGGTCTGCGCGGTCAGGATCCGCTTCATCTCCGCCCAGGTGCGGCTGAGGAAGGTGGTCTCCATGCTGGTGCGGTAGAGGAAGGTGAAGCCGGCGGTGTTATAGCCGGTGTCCATGCCCGCCACCGCGGCGGACAGGGTGCCTCCCGCCGCCCCGCGGCGGGCGATGGCCAGGAATCCCGCCTGCACGTCCCGCCCCGCCTCCTGGACGGGGCTGCCGTTCTCGTCGGTGCGCAGCGGCGGCGTTGCGTGGGTGTACACCGCGGCGAACGCCGGCAGCAGCACCGGCTTATAGTCGTTGGGCTTGCTTTCCGACACCTGGGTCAGATCGCCGCCGAAAATCTCCCGGCGGTACTCTCCCTGGGCATACCGGCCGTTGTTGAACGCGACATACGCGCCGGAGCCGTCGGGCAGGATGAAGAAGCCCTTGTCCCCCGATCGCGCCGCTCCGAAGAAGGGCAGCAGCGTGATGTCCAGGATCCGGCAGTCCCCCGTCTCCCGCACCTGCCCGTAATCGATGGAGGCCGACAACGCGTCTGCCGTCAGGCTGTACCGCACCGGGATGACGAAGCCCTGCTCGGCAAAGGTGTAGGTCGCCGTCAGGGTATCGCCGTCGCGGCTCAGCCGCAGCCCCCCCTCGGACACGCTGCCCACGTAGGAGTTGACCTCGTCCATGGCCTGGTTCCCATTCAGGAAGGTCACCAGCAGTTGGGAGATCATCCGGGTGATGTTCACCCCCTGCGCCACCGTGTCCAGCTCGTAATCCGCCGGGTTGGAGGCGTAGGTCATGCCCGAGGCCCCGTCTGTCACCGTGAGAAAGCCGGTGGCCTCGTCCGCCGACAGGGTCAGCGGCCCCTTGGACAGGGAAGCGGTTCCCTGCGCCGGGGCGGTCTGACCGGCGGGAGCGGGCGCGTCTGTCTCCTGGGCCGCGTAGCCCCCCGCCGCCAGGATGGGGAGCAGCGCCGCGGCCAGCAGCAGGGCGCCCGCCCGGATTCGTTTTTTCAGTTGCATGGCGGACGCCTCCTTACTTCAGCTTGAGGGACAGCTCGTCGTATAGGGATACGAGAAACATGGCCAGCTGCTGGAACAGGCTCCAGAGCAGCAGCGCCAGGAACAGGATAATCAGGATCCCGATGAGGGAATACAGCACGGCCAGCACCGTGCGCCCGAAGGAAAATTCGTGCACCACCTTGAGCCCCAGCACCATCAGCACGGCCGACCAGAGGATCGCGGCCGCCCCCAGCAGGGTGAGGAACGCCCCCTCCTCCCGGGTCAGCACGTTGGTCAGCAGCAGGGACAGCAGCTGGTAGCCCACATAGGGCAGCAGCCCCACCGCCAGCACATACACGATGTCCAGCAGCTTGCCGCTGCCGTCCATCATGGTGGAAACGAACCAGTTGGCCAGCACGAACAGGCCGAATACCAGCAGCGTCTGCCCCAGGATGATCCAGATGCTGAAGTCCCCCGCCACATTCTGGTTGAACACGTACCCGTTGTACTGCCAGGTCAGGATGGTGGCGAAGAACCAGAGGGCCAGGCTCGCGCCGGTGATGGCCGCCCGGGAGCGCGCGCTCCCCGCCCGCACCCCGGCCTCGTAGCCGTCGGTGGGATGGAACAGGGTGTACCGCAGACGCCGCGCCGGCCCCAGGGCCCCCGCGTCCACATCCCGCGCCCGGCTGGTCCGGTCGCGGGAGTCGGAGACCACGATCCAGATCACCAGCACCGCCAACAGCGCGAAAATGGGATAAAACCAGCTGCGCAGGCCGACGCTGCGCTGCTGCCGGAACGCGTCGGAATACAGCTCGGGCGCATGTCCCCGGCGGAAGCAGTCCATCGCGGCGGTATAGTCCCCGCTGTTCAAGTAGGTCTTGCCCATGCTGATATACGCCGGGTCGTACCCGCCCGCGTACCGGATCACCTCCTGCCACAGGGACACCGACTCCTCGTATTTCCCCTCGTTATACAGCCGGATGGCCGAAAAGATGGTCCGCCCGAAGGCCGAGGGGGTGAACATGGTCACCGTGTCCCCCATGGTATCGAGGACGTAAATTCGCTCGCCGATGGTCTCGACGGCCGTTGGGATGCGAAAAGTACCCTCCAGCACGCCGATGCCGCCGAACACCGTGATCCACTGCCCGTTCTCGTCATAGAGGAACACCCGCCCCTGGGTGGCGTCCAGCGCCGCGACCAGCCCGCTGTCCATGACGTCGATGTCCACGAACGCGGTGTCCAGCAATCTTCCGTCGCTCCAGGCAACCTCCAGGTCGCCGTAGTTGGCGTCCTTGTATACGTTGACGCTCTTGGCGTTCATTTTTTTGATTTCGTTGGTAGAGACCACGCTGCCGCCCGCCACGGATTTCTGCGTCACCGTGTAGATGAAATTATCGGGCGTTAAATCGAAGTTGGCGTATTCCACCGGTATGTACCGGGCCATATTGTCCTTCTGCTTGTCGCTGAGCAGGCCCTTCCAGAAGTAATCCAGCAGCATCCGGGCCGACAGCTCCACCCGGTTGGAGCCGAAAAAGGTCAGGAACTCCCCCTCCTCCGAGAACACGCAGGCCCCCCGGTACAGCCCGGGCACCAGCACATAGAGAACGCCTTCCTTGTCCACTAGCACCTTGGAGGGCGCGAACGGCACGTTGTCAGGGAGCAGCGCGCTGTCCGGGCGCTCGATGACCTGCCGGATGTTCAGCCCGCTGTCCGCGATAATCACCCGCTTGTTCTGGGGATCCGCGGCGTAATAGGTGCGTTCCGCCCCGCTCCCCCGGATGAACACGCCGGCCAGCCCCGGGAGCTCGCGCTCCTCCCCGTTTTCCCGGAAGGTCAGGGTCTTGACATACCGCAGCTCCTCGTCCAACACCAGGATCCGCCCGCTGTCAGTGTCCGCCACGTTCAGCAGCCCGTCCTCGTCCACGAACAGATCGGCCGCATTGCCCAGGGTGCCGGGGGGCAGCTGCCGGCCGGAAACCACCTTCTGCGGCACGTAGCCCACCGGCGCCGCCACCGCGTTCCCCTTCTCGTTGTAGGCGTAGCCGTCGTACGGGGTGTCCACCGCCGCTGCTCCCGGCAGGCAGAGCGCACCGGCCAGCAGGAGGGCGCACAGGGCCCTGCACAGGATTTTCAAAGCGCACCCTCCCCTCACTCTTTGATACCGGAATGGCTCATGGTTGCCATGACCTGGCTCTGGGTGAACACGAACAGCAGGATGGGCGGGATAATCAGCACGATGCTTCCCGCCATCGCCACGCCGTAGCGGGCCGTCCCCCCCGCCATGATCTGCTTGACCGCCAGGTTGACCAGCTTGAGCTCCTCGCTGAACACCATGTTGGCCTGGGTCTGGTTCCACACCCCCTGGAAGGAAAAGACCAGCAGCGTCATCCAAGCTGGCTTGACCTGGGGCATCACGATGCTCCACAGGGTGCGGATCTGCCCCGCCCCGTCGATGGTGGCCGATTCGATAAGCGGGGTGGGCACCTGCTCCATGAACTGCTTCATCAAGAACAGTCCGAGCGGCGTGGCCAGCTGCGGCAGGATATACACGAGATAGGTGTCCAGCATCCCCGTCTTGGCCAGGATGACATACTGGGGCAGCCACAGGATGGTGGTGTTGAACAGCAGCGCCACCACCACGAAATTGAAAATCCATTTCACCCGCAGCTGGAACTTGGCCAGCGGATACGCCGCCATGGAAGCGATGAGCACGTTGCCCCCCGTGGCCACGACGCTGACGAACAGGCTGTTGAACAGGTACCGGCTGAACGGCACCCACATGTTGGTCGCCAGCTTGAACAGGAGAAAATAATTGGAGGAGGTGGGCCGCACCACAAAAAAGCGGGGTGGAAAGGCGAACAGTTCGTCCACCGGCTTGAAGGAGTTGATGACGGAGTAAATAAGCGGCAGGGCCATGAACAGCCCCAGCACCGTCAGCACCGCGAACAGCAGCACGGTCGCCCAGGCGCGCCGCCCAGAATGCCGGCGCTTCTTATGTACGCGCATCTGCCAGCGCAAACCGGAAACGGCCATACAAAATCACAGTCCTTTCGCCGTGCTCGAAGCACAAATATGGTTCTCACACAATCTCTCCTGGAAGCTCGGTTTTTTCCGATCCCCCCAGCGGTCACCACCCGATCACTCGCTCCCTGGCCCGCAGAAAGCTCGGATCGAATGGAAAGAAGCGTGTCCCCGCCTTGCGGGGCGCCGGCCCTTCGCGTGGCCGGCGAAGGGTTCTTTCCAATCCCTTCAGCGGTCACCACCCGATCACTCGTCACCAATGCGCCGCATCAGCAGGCTGACGCCCTTTTTGAACACGAACATGAGCACGAACAGCACCACCGCGATGGCGCAGGCGTAGCCCATTTCGTAGCGCAGGCTGCCATAATCCTGCATGTGCAGCAGGATGGTGTGGGCCGAATACTTGGTGGACGGGAAGCCGCACAGCTCCTGGGAGATGGTGCTCACCGAAAAGGAGGCGGAAATCTGCATCACCGCGCCGAACAGCAGCTGCGGCTTCATGGAAGGCAGCGTGATGTACAGCAGCTCCTGGTACCGGTTGCGCACCCCGTCGATGTCCCCCGCCTCGTACAGGCTCGCGTCGATGGACTGAAACCCCGCGATGAACGCTAAGAACGAGGTGCCCAGCGACATCCACAGCTGCACCACGATGAGAATCCCCAGATTGTAGCGGGGATCGGTCAGCCACTGCACCGGTTCGCTGACCAGCCCCAGGTTCATCAGCAGCCCGTTGACGATGCCGTAGCTGTCCCCGCTGAAAATCAGCTGCCAGACGAAATACACCGACGTGGTCAGGCTGGGCGCGTAAAAAATAAAGGTCAGGAACACCCGCAGCCCCTTGGGCATCTCGTTGATGAGCCAGGCGGCGAAAAAGCAGAGCAGATAGCTCAGCGGCCCGGTGATCACCGCGAACAGCAGGGTGTTTTTCAACGCGATGAAAAACACGTCGTCGTTGAGGAACAGGTTGATGTAGTTGGCCAGGCCGATGAACTTCGGCGTGTTGAACATGTTGTAATAGGTCAGGCTCAGCACCATGGAGGCCGCGATGGGGATGACGAACATCAGCAGGAACACCACGCAGAAGGGAAGCAGCAGCAGATACAGCTGCTTGTTGTCCCGCACGTCCCTCAGAAACGGCTTTTTCGGCTCGGCCGGCCGCCGAGAAGGCCGTATGCGTATCCTATTCAAGGCCGAACTCCTTTCTCTTGCGCTGGATCTCCCCATTGACCTGCTTGTCGTACAGCACCAGGGATTCCCGGGGGTTCTTCCCCTCGTACACCACGTCCCGGAACGCGTTGTCCAGCCCGCGGATGAGGTAGTACCCGCCCAGCACCTCCGGGATTTCCCGCACGTCCCGCCGCTGCTCCTCGATGGCCGCCAGCTGGTCTTTGGTCCAGGCCAGAGAGGCCAGCGCCTCGCTGTTGGCCACCGCCACCCGCGCCAGCAGCCCCATCTGCGCCTCCACATCCTTGGCGTAGCGGGTCTGCGCCTCCGCCGAGCAGTACCATTTCAGGAAATCCCAGGAGGCCTCCAGCTTCTCCGTCCGGCTCAGGATGACGCAGGCGGAGCCAGATCCCGCCTGCGTCCGGTCGATGGTGCCGTCGGAGCGGGCCGCTCCGGGTATGGGCGCCATTTCCCACAGCCCCCGGATCTCCGGTGCCGCGGATTCCAGCCGGGCAAATTCGGTGTAGGAGGCGATGGCCAGCGGGATTTCCCCCGTGCGGAACCGGTTGTAAAAGTCGTAGGACACCGGCAGCCCGTAATCCTTGTACAGGGAACACCACCGGGTGAAGGCCTCCACCGCCGCCGGGGTGCCCAAGGCCGTCCCGCTCCTGTCCGCGTTGTAAAAGCTCCCGCCCTGCTGGAGCAGCAGCGCCGGGAAAATGTTGCGCACCCCCAGCCCGGCGTCCGCCGCGCCGAAGGCATCCACGGTGGTGTACGGGATGCCCACCTCCATATTAGCCCGCTGAATGGCGGGAATGGCGGCGTAGAATTCCTCCCATGTCCGGGGCGGCGCCACCTTCAGCTCCTCCAGGATATCGGTGCGGTAAAACAGCATGTAAAAACTCTGGGTGTCGGGCAGCCCGAAGCAGCCGCTCTCGAAGTAATAGGGATCCAGCGCCCCGGGCAGGAACCAGTCCTTCACCTTCTCGAAATCCTCGAACTGAGTCAGGTCGGCCAGCGCGCCCCGCACCGCCAGGTTCAGCGGCTGGCCCCGTCCGATGGTCAGCGCCACGTCCGGCGTCTGCCCCGACAGAAAAGCCTCCACCATCCCGGCATTCACCAGCTTGAGATTGACGCCGATGTGGTGGGAGGGGGTGTACAGGTCATTGACCATCATCCGGATGATCTGCGCCTGATCCCGGCCGGATCCCACCCACACGTCGATGCTCTCCTGCCCCCCGCTCCCGCCCATGGCGTTGTAATCCTCGGAGAACGAGGCTGCAAAGGAACGGATCTCATGCACCAGCGTGTCAAAAAAACCGGCCTTGGCCTTGGGCTGCGGCGCGTCCGCCTGGTACAGATACAGGTAGTCGAGGTCCATAGGCTGGCTTTTGAGATCCAGCACCCAGGCCGCCAGGGAGCCCACGTTGTTCTTGAACTCACTCAGCCGCAGAGGGATGCTCTCCGGCTTCTCCAGAAAGCTGCGCAGCTGCGCCGCGAAGACGTTGAGTATAGCGGCCTGGGCCCCCTCGGTGCCGGTGACGGCCTGTACCCGGGCGAACTCGGCCGCCAGGGTGTCGGCGGCCTGCCTCAGCGTGTCCGTCAGGCCGGGAATCTCCCGCTCGAGATAATAATCCTGGTATTTGTCCGGCGACACGCTGGTGATGACGATTACCTGCCGGTACAGGTCGTTGAGGGCCGCCACCGTCCCGTCCAGGCTGTCCAGCAGCGACCCGTAATCCCCCAGCACCGCCTCCAGCCGCAGGGTGTGCCGCCCCTTGGTCAGATACACCTTCAGCGGGACGCCTTCGCCGTCGGTCAGGGTGACGTACCGCCAATCCAGGTTGTAGGCGAAGCGCAGCCGCGCCGCCTCCTCATAGGGCACCGCCCCGTCCAGCGACAAGCGGCGGGTGACGAAAAAGTTGATGTTGGTAAACTGCTGGTACCGGAACCCCAGCGCGTAATACCCGTCGCTGGGCGCGTCGAAATCCCATTCCAGCCATTGCCCCGGCTGGGACCAGCTGGAGGACAGAATGTTCATGCGCACCTTGCCGGGATCATACGGACTGGTCAGCGGGCTGGTGCGATCGGAGGCCGGCCGCAGGCTCTGGTCGGATTTGCGCGCCGCGCTCTCGGCCTCGATTTTGAAGAAATCCGTCCCCCCGTCGTCCGGCCGCCCCGCCCGGTAGGCTGCGTAGCTCTCCGGGGCCTCCGGCGGGAGAAAGGCCACCGTGTCCAAAACATAGGGCTGGGACAGGGTGCGCAGGGTCAGGGTGTGCTCCCCTGCCTCCAGGTACAGCTCGGCCGGATCGTCCGCCGTGCCGTCGAGCAGCTTGAGCGGCTCCTCGAACCAGTCGAAATGCTCCACCTGCCGCGGGGCGTACTCGTTGCCCTGCGCGTCCTTCTGGATGGCGGTTTCCCCCGTGAACACCCGCCCGAGCGTGAAGCGCTCCGCCCCCGGGAAGGGGACGGCGCCGTCCACCTCCAGCCCCAGTTCCGCGGGCCGCTCGTTGCCCTTGATGGGGTAATACCGGAACACCACCCGGTACCGACCGGTGCGCGGCACCTGCAAGCGGTAGGTCAGGCTGTCCTCCTGATCCGCCACCATCAGCACGTCCCGCCCACCCTTGTATTCCGTCAGCCGGGAGGCCGAGCCGCCGGGGTTCTCGGTGAAAGCGGACGCCTTAAGGGTGAAGGCCTCCCCCGCCGGCTGTTCCGCGATGCCGGCCAGATACCGGCCGTAGCTTCCGGCCCGCAGCGCACTCTGCGCCGCACTGGGCGCCTCCGGCGAGGCCGCCCGCGCTCCTCCGGCTCCCGCCGCCGGCAACAGCAGGGCCAAAGCCGCCAGCAGGGCCGCGGCCCGTAACCTTTTTTTCAACGCGCCTCACCTCTCTTAGGAGTCCTCGCCCACCCGATATAGATACACGCAGGACATGCGGTCCGCCACCCCGACCGCCAGCCATTCCCCGTCGGGCGACAGGGCGCAGCACACCGGCTCGGAGCTGAGGGCCATATACGGCTCCCCGGCGGTGTACACGTAATTCCGCCCCCGCCAGCGTAAGCCCCGCTCGTCGTCGTATTCGAAAATCATTCCCAGATCCAGCTCATGCCCCGCCACGCCGAACACCCGCCGGCCCTCCCGGTCGGTGGCCAGCTGATGGATCGGCCCGTTGAAGCAGGCCATTCCCAGGGAGAACACCCGCTCCCCCTGGATACGGCACAGCATGCCGTCCTTCGTCCCCACCAGGAGGGAGCCGTCCCCCATCCGCACGGCGGCGGACGGTTCGGCCAGATACTGCCTCCCCGGCACGGCGGGCAGCCGCGTCCCTTCGGGCAGCGCAATCGTCTCCGCCGGCGGGAACCCGTCCGCCGGCCGGATGTCGGTCAGCGCGCCGTCCCGGATGGTGAAGGCGAGGGCCGTCTCCCGCCCGCACACGCCCGTCAGGCTGCCGTCCTCGGCAAAGGACAGCGCGCGCACCGGCATGCCGAAGCCCACCCGCTCCCACAGGCGCACCACCCGCGTGTCGGGCGCGCTCATGCTCTCGCTGTTCGCGGCGTAGAACTGCCAGTGATCCTTGATCCGGTTCATATAGCGAAGATACGCTCCGCCCCGTTCCTCAAAATCGTCATAAGGATACAACTCCCGCCCGCCCTTGACCGGCAGATAGGGGGCCGCGTCGTGGCACAGGGGGCCGGTCACGCCCGCCGCCTCTGCCTGGCGCAACGCCGCCAAATCCACGCACAGCATGCCGCATCGGTCAAACAGGTGGTTGCCGTCGCATATGTACAGGCGATCCCCTCGCCCCTCCACCTCGCTGAGGGTGTGCACTCCCCGCAGGTCGCTTGCGATAAACCCGTGATCCACCGGCTCCCCGCCCCGCAGAATGTCCCAGCTGCACAGCCGGCAGCCCGCGCTCTCCCCCAGGGCATTGAACAGGAACAGCCCGTACCACAGCACCTGCTCGGTGTCGAAATGCAGCCCCACCATCCAGTGTTTATGGGGCCATTTCAGCCCGGCGGGCGCGTAGCTGCCCAGATTGTCCAGCCGGTTTTGGGCGCAGTCGTAGGCGAACAGGCAATCCCCCCACACCACCTGCATGTACAGCCGCCCGTCCGGCCCGGTTTTCGCGCCGTTGAGCTGGTTGCGGGTCAGAGAATCCGGGAAGGAGGAACGGGGGAATGAGATTCCCAGCTCCTCCACCTGCCGGGTATCCGTCCGGATGCGGAACAGCCGCCCCGTCCGGCTGGAGGAATAGACGTGGCCGTCCGGCCCCGTAACCCAGCGGTAGGCGCCGAACTCCGTCACCTGCCCGAGATCCGTCACCCGGTTGTCGTCCAGGGAACAGGCGTAAGCGTGCCCCCGGATCATGCCGCCGCAGTAGTACACGCGGTGCAGCGGGTCGTAGGTGCCGCCATACAGCGTCTCGTGAGGGGCCGGGATCCCCCGATTTTCCAGGATCCCCGTTTCCGGATCGTACAGCAGCAGGTGCGAGCCGGGGAACCCCTCCCACAGATGCTGGTAATACCCCTCCGCCATCCAGGTGGGGTGCTGGGGCGCCTGGGAGGTGGTGTGGGTGGTCATGATCAGCCGCCCGTCCTCCATAAAAGCCATGGAGGTGTGAATTTTACTGGCCCGGATTTCCCTGTCCTGCACAATTACCCGATCCTCCAGGCGGAAGTGGAGCCGGAACGCGTTTTCGTCCGGCAGGTATTCGTACAGCCTCACATACCGGCTTTCCGCCAACTCGGCGCACAGGCTGAAAAACACCCGTCCCTCCCGGGAGATCGCCATGTCCCAGATAGCGTTGTGCCGCATATCCTCGTTCAACAGCCTGTGGCGCACCGCCTCCTCGGGCAGGGCGCGGAAAAACGCCGCGTCCCGGGACTCCATCGATACCAAATTGTCGTAGCCGAGCTCCGCCATATCCGTCCGCCATCCTTCCAGCCGCCCCGCGGCGTATGAGTTCCGCGGGCGTTATCCCGCGGCGATTTTGATAAGCTCCAGCCGGGCGTCCAGCAGCTTGCCGCTGTCCCGGGTGAAGGTGTCCCCGTTCTTAACCAATGCGTCGGTCAGCTGCTTTACCCTGGCCGCGTTCTTTTTCGAGGCCAGCGTCAGCAGCTCGTAGTCCTCCCAGCTGTCCCGCACCGAGGTGGAGCGGGGCCCCTCGAACACCGACCGGTTTTTCGCGTCGGGGTACACCAGGAAGGCGTCAGCCGCCGCATCCTCACAGAACATGTCGGTGAAGGGATCGTTGCGGGCGTACATGGCCTGGTTCCATAGGTTCCAACCCCAGTGTAGGTAGCCCTTGACCCCTTGTTGCCAGCCGTACCACCCGATGATCCGGGCGGACAGCAGCGGATAATCCGCGATGCGGGTCATGTAATTGCCCTGGGGATTGACGCAGGTGTAGAACCACACGTCGATGCCGTTATTCGCTTTGTTCAGCGCGTTGTAGCCGTCGCGGCTGCGCTCATAATCGTCCAGCTGGGGGCAGTTGATGCTCAAAGAGCGATCCGGAAAATTGGTCAGCTGATGGCTGCCCGCGTCCAGGGTGCGCACACCGGGCATTTCCTTGAGGATCCGCTTGTACATGGCGTCGATTTGCCGGGCCTGCAGGTCGGAGAGCGGCTCGTCGCAGACGTGCTGGAGCCACATATTCGCCCAGCCCTTGGCCTTCAGATGCTGGTACAGCGCCGGGATCAGCTTGTCGAAATGCCGGGAGACCTCCGCGCTTTCCACCGACACCCATTTGGTCGCCGCCCCGCTGCCCTTCTTGACGAAAATCGGCGCCACCAGGGAGCCCTCCGGCCAGGTGTTCGGCTGGGTGGGCGGATTGACGTACCAGTCCTTCTCGTAGAAGAAGCCGCCCTCCAGCGCCTTGACCGACCCGTTGCGGATAAAGGTCTCGATGTACCGGTCGAAGTTTTTAAAGGTGAACTGGTAATTTCCCGCCCCGTCGATGGTCATGTCGGAGGTGAGCAGCGCCATGGTCGGTACATAAATCACGTTCTGCCGCTGCTTTTTCATCACCTTGGCGTAGTTGGCCATGACGGTGAAGAAGTTGTCGTTGAAGCTCCCCGCGTCGTAATACGCGTCCATGAAGCTGGGGAACCCGGCCTCGTTCATGTTGGCGGAGGAGAACCAGTTGGTGTAGGAGAAGGTGGAATTCTTGGGATCCGGCAGCGCAGCGTTCCACACCTTGACGGTGATGGGTATGCTGCGCGTCCCCTGATCGCCGGCCAGCTCCACCGTCGTCGTGTATTCGCCCGCCGGCGTGGAGGCGGAGGCCGTCACCTCCACGACCACCCCCGCGCTGCTGTTCGCCGGCAGGGTGTACTGCACGCCCTTGGCCAGCCCCACCACGTTGTTGTTGGTGTCGTAATACTCCGGGAAATCCCCCGGCGCGTCCCCCCGCTTGTATTTGGCGGAAAAGCCGCCCGCCGCCGTGAAGCCCCGGGACGTCTTGGAGGTGTAGACCAGCCGGATGGGCGCGGCCATCACCGTGGGCGCGTTTTTGCCGCTGAAGGGCTTGACCGTCACCCGCAGGTTGGTCAGCTCCTGCCCGCCGGCCCGCACGCCCAGCTGGATGGACTCGGTTTCATTTTTCAAGAGATCGATCCGCCCCGCGGACAGCGAGGAGGCGGATTTCTTGGTGGCGGGGAAAATGTCGGTCAGCGGCCCTTCGAACCAGGTCGCCACCTCGCCGGGCAGCGGCTTCGCCGGCACAGCGCTGGCGGTGGAGGCCGCCGTGGTCTTGCCGCCGGCCTTTCCCGTGGTCCGGTCTCCCGGTTTGCCGCCGCTCGCGGGGGCGGTGGGCGCGGCGCTGTCCGCCGACGCCGCGCCCTCGGGCGTGCTGGCGGTATCGGACGCGCCGGTTGTCTCCCCGCCGGAAACGGCGGCGGACGTATCCGGGTCCGCGGATGACGAACCCTCCGCCGGCTTGGTGCAGCCGGTCAGAAACCCTGCGAGAAACAGCATACTCAGAACACCTGCCCATACACGTTTTTTCATGCGCATGTCGTCCCTTTCTCCTCAAAGAGGGGGACCCCCCCCGTTTACTGCCGCCCCGCGGCGGCGCCTCTGTTATTATGGTAGCAAACCCGCCTTCCCGCGCGCAATCCAAGATTTCTTGGATGCCATAACCGATTTCTAACACCGTGAAAATCCGGCATAAAAATCGGTTATATCCATCCGTCCCCCGCTCCTGTATACTAAGGGCATCCCCCACCGCCACAGCCCTCCTTTTTTAATTTTCCATCGAGCTTGGCGTCGATATGCGGGGCAGAACCCCGCATACCAACCCCCAAGCCCGATAGACCATAAACTAGTCCGCCCATCCACCTTCCTGCTGAAAGGAGCCCGTCGATGCGTATCGAAACCACCGGTCTGCTGTATCCCGCCCCCCTCGGGGCCCCCCTGACGCCCCAAACCCCGCCGCCCTCCACGGATGGCCCGGCGGCCATGGATGGCGATATCCGCCCCGCCGTGGACGCCCTGCCCCTGCGCGGCAGGCGGGAATACGCCCAGCTCTGCCTACTGCGGGACGACTTCGCGGCCTGTCTGGCCGTGGTGAACGGCATGGAGCTGGGCGTGTTCATCCGCCGCGCCCGGCTGTTCGCGTTTTACGGCCAGCGCGCACCTCGTCTGGAGGTGCGGCCCCTGCGGCTGGACGGCAGCGTCCGCCTGGCGGAGGCGATCCCCTCCGTCCTGCCGCATCAAAACACCGCCCTGCTGCTGAGCGCCGTCACCTTCCCCGACACCCCGCCCGGCATTTACCGCACCAATCTGGAAGTGGAAGGGGAGGCCGGCGTGACCTACCTGCCGGTGGCGGTGGAGGTGGCCGGCGTCACGGCGCCGCCGGTGGAAACCCGGACAGGGCCCGCGCTGACCGACCCGCTGGACATTCTGTTTTCCGCCGCCGGGGACGGTCCCTTCCTCCTACCGGAGGCGGAGGGATACACGGGCGTGCTGTACCGGGCCGCCCTGGCCGACCGCCGGCTGTTCGCCGCCGCCCGCACCGCCGATCCTCTGCTGACGGATACGCTCCTCGCCTCCCTGCGGGCGGTGCGCACCCACTGCGAGGACGACGCCGATCTTCTGCGGAAAATCCGCCGCACGCTGGTTCACCGCCTGGACGGCCGCTTTGCCGCCGGCAACCGGGAACCGCTTTACGCGCCGGGAGACAAGCCGGCGTGAACCACCGTCAGCACAACCGGAACAGCCAACCGGTAAGCCGCCGCGCCAGACGAGGCCGCGCGTCTTTCCGATCTAACGATGCCGCCCGCGGGCGGCGGAATGGGGGATGAACATGACACAGCCGCAAGTCTTTACCATGAATCCGCTGGAGGACGTTTTCCCGGACACCCCGTCCAACGGACGGGCTTCCTACGCGCTGCATATGGCCCGGGGCGAGAGGGAGGGCTTCCTCGTCGCTATCCGGGCGGGGGATGCCCCGCTGGCCGGCCTGTCCGCCTGGGTGCGGTGCGACGCCCCCGGTGTCGAATGGGCCGCCTGGCACGTGGGCCTGGTTCCCTTCTCGAAAAACACCATCCATATCGGCTCCCGCTCGATCCGGGCCGCCGCTCCCGGTGTCCTGCCCGAATACTTTCAGAAACAGCCGCGCGCCGACGTGCCCGCCGGCGAAACCCGGAGCCTGTATATCGCGGCCCGCACCGTGCCCGATGCGCCTCCCGGCGTCTACGAGGGCACAGTGGAGCTGGAGGCGGAGGGCTTCCGGGCGGCGGTGTCCTTCACCCTGACCATCTACGCCGTCACCCTGCCCGCCCCGCGGGAGTCCCGCCTGACCTACGTCTGCTGGACGCAGCTGCTGGTGCCGGAAAACGCCCGGGAGGTCTACGGCATCGAACCCTGGTCGGAAGACTACTGGACGTATGTGAAAAACTGCGCCGTCCTGCTGCGCCGGCAGCGGCAGAACATGATAAACATCGAGCTGGAGCACACCCTGGACTACCGGCTCTCCGCCGACGAAAATGGCCGGCTGCGGTTTGATTTCACCCGCTTCGACCGGTTCGTGGACATTATGCTGGACGAGCGGTACATGGGCGCGAAGGCCCTATGCGGCATGCATCTGGCCGCCCGCGACTGGATGCTGGATCCCTCCCCCGGCACCGGCTGGAACCAGCGGCCGCTCATCGCCTGGGTGTTCGAGCGGCAGGAGGACGGCTCCTTCCGCCGTGTCTGGAAACCGGCCAGCGATCCCGCGGTGGAGACCTTCCACCATCAGCTGTTTGCCGCCCTGACCACCCACCTCCGGGAGAAGGGATGGAGCCGGATTTGGGTACAGCATGTGGCGGACGAAATCGACAACGACATCCACTATCAGCAGACCCTGGCGATTTACCGCCTGTTTCACCACTACCTGCCGGAGGGGCGTACCATCGACGCCGTCCGCCGGGAATCCCCCTATGCCTTCGGGCGGGAACTGGACATTCACGTGCCGCTGCTGTGGCATCACGACATGGCCCCCGCCGCCTATGCCGCCCTGCAGGGCGAGGGCAGCGAGGTCTGGCAGTACACCTGCCTCCAGCCCCAGTTCGAGTATCTCTCCCGCCTGGGCGACTATCCCCTGTCCTCCACCCGGCTGCTCGGGTGGTACAACTTCCGCCACGGGCTAACCGGCTTCCTGCACTACGCCTGGAACAATTACGGCCCCTGCGTCAAGCGGTGGGATCCCTACGCCGATGCCTGCTGCTTCGGCTCCTTCCCCTGCGACGCCTTCATCGTCTATCCCGACCGGGAGGGCCTCACGGTGCTGGAGAGCGTGCGCAGCGAGGCGCAGCGGGACGGCTTTGAGGATTACGAGCTGCTGTGCCTGGCCGCGGAAAAGGCGCCCGATACCGTCCGCCGCCTGGCTCAGCTGATGGTCACGGCCGCGGACGACGCCGTGCGCAATCCCGAATTTCTGCTGGCGCTGCGAGTGCGGCTGCTACAAATCGCCGCCAGCTGATTTCCGCCGCCGCAAGCGGGCGAAATGGTGCAAAAAAACGCGTCCCAACCATATGGCGGCATAGCCATACGGTTGGGACGCGCTGTATTTGCGATTCATCGGCCGCGTCGAACGATGTACCGTTATCTTTGCCCGTAATACGCGTGTTCCCCGTGCTTGCGGAAATAATGGACGTCCAGCAAATAGGAATCCACCGGCGTTTTCTTGCCGAGCTGTTCCGTATGGAGCGACATCATGGCGATTTCCTCCATGACCACCGCGTTATGCACGGCTTCAAAGGCGTCGTTTCCCCAGCAGAACGGGCCGTGCCCTTTGACAAGCACGCCGGGGATCGCCTGATAATCCCGGTTCAAAAACGCTTCCGCTATCACGAGGCCGGTGTTTCTTTCGTACCCTTCCGCTGTCTCCTCCCGGCTCAGCGGGCGCGTACAGGGGATGGGGCCATAAAAATAATCGGCGTGCGTGGTGCCGTAGGCCGGTATGTCCCGCCCCGCCTGCGCCCAGACGGTGGCCCACCGGGAATGGGTATGGACCACCCCGCCGATTTGCGGGAACCGCCGGTACAGTTCCAGATGGGTGGGGGTATCCGAGGAGGGCTTATACGCCCCCTCGACGCGCTCGCCGCTGTCCAACGCGACGACAACCATGTCTTCCGGCCGCAGCTCCTCATAGCTCACGCCGGAGGGCTTGATAACCATCACGCCTTTTTCCCGGTCGATTTGCGACACGTTTCCCCAGGTAAACGTCACCAGACCATACTGCGGAAGCTGCTTATTCGCTTCATACACCTTCTGTTTCAGACTCTCCACCATGCCGCCTATCCTCCCTATTTGTCATCCATTCCCTGTACCGCGCGTATTTCTCCCGATAAATATCCGTGCGCCGCCGATCCGGGGGGACCGTATCCGCCAGATGAACCATGGCGGCCGCCGCCTGGCGGTAATCGCCATAGACGCCCGCGCAGACCGCCGCCGCCATGGCCGCGCCCAGTGCGCCCAGCTCCTTTGCCGACACCACCTCGATCGGGCTGTCCATCACGTCGGCAAACATCTGCACCCAGACGGGCGATCGGGCGGCGCCCCCGGCCATGCGGATGGCCGACGGAGCCTCTCGATGCCTCAGCAGCTTTTCGATATGATACCAATGGGAATAGGCGACCCCTTCATAAACGGCCCGCAGCATATGCGCCTTGCCGTGCTCCGACGACAGGCCGGCAAACACCGCGCTGGCTTCCCAGCTGTGGCTGCCATACAGATACGGCAGAAACAAAACCGGGCTTTCTTCCGCCGGAAGGGTCCCCACCATGGCGTCCGCCGCTTTATACGCAATTCCCTGGCGCCGCTCCTCCTGCATAAAGCAGCGGATAAACCAATCCAGATTGCCCGCGGAGGTGGGGCTGCTTTCCTCGACAAGATACAGCCCCGGCAGGCAAAACAGCGAGTTGCGCGTACTCAGGCCGGTCTGCACCGGCGTGAAGGACGGGTATTCATTAATGCTCCAGGTGCCGGTAATGGTGCACAGCCGCTCCGGCTGCATGACGTCCATGGCCACGGCGCAGGCGTCGATGTCGAACATGCCGCCGCACACCGGGGTACCTTCCGCCAGACCGGTTTCTCCGGCCGCTTCCCGGCTGACGCCGCCGCCATACTCGTCCGAACGGCACAGGGCGGGAAGGCAGTCGTACATCTCTCCGATTTGATAAAGCTCCAGCAGACTTCTGTCAAAGGCCTGGGTTTGCAGATTCATCAGGCCGGAGCCGGAATAATCGGTTCGTTCGGCCCGGGCCTCCCCCGTGAGCCGGAACCGGATATAATCCTTACAGGCCAGAACCCACCGGATGCTGGTGTACACCTCCGGCTGCTGTTCCTTCAGCCAAGCCAACAGGGCCGCCGGCTGACAGGCCAGGGCGCTCTGCAGGGTGAAACGGGACGCTTTATGCGCCGTGCCGTCCCGGAGCCACCGGCTGACCACCGCGGCGGCGCGCCGGTCGGTCGAGGCGATGCCGGGACACGCCGGACGGCCATCCTTCCCCCAGGCGTACAGCCCTTTGCCGTGGCCGGTACAGCCTACGCCCGCAATGGCGCGCGGGGAAACGCCCGCCTTGCGGATAACCTCGCGGATGCAGGCGGCGTTCGTCTGCCAAAGAAGGGTCATATCCCGCTCGTAATACCCGGGGCGCGGCGTTATCAGCGGCGTGTTTTCCGCCGCTACGGCAATTTCACGCCCCTCTACATCGAACAGGGCCGCCTTGGTCATCGTGCCGCCGTTATCAATCCCCATGAGATAGGTCATGCTTCCGCCTCCGTAAACCGCTCCTGTAAAAAGGTGCGCGCGCGGCTGAGCTCCCGCCGCCAGTCCGTCCCTTCCCGATACCAGAATTCGGCGGTATACAGCCGCACCCCCTGGCGCATGAGCTCCCGGATAACCGCCGAGAAGTTCACTTCGCCTTCCCCGTAATACAAATCCCGATACACGCCGGGCCGGGTTTCCTTCAGATGCGCCGCCGCGATATGCCCCCGCCCGCTCTGCAAATCGCGCACGGCGTCCGGAACCGCATTGGTGATATTGCCTATATCCGGATATATTTGCAGGTAGGGCGATTTCTCGCGGCGGATATGGGTCATCGCTTTTGCCGTCGTATTCATAAAGGGCGTTTCCATGGTTTCAAAGCCCAGCGTCACGCCGTAAGCCGCAGCCAGGGCTACGGCATGATGCAGATTCTCCGCAAAGCGCGCGGCCGTGTCGGGCGCGGAGGGCTCGTAATACACGTCATACCCCGCCAGCTGGATCAGCCGTATCCCCAAATCCCCGGCGAGCCGAACGGCCTTTTCTAAAATGGCCATACCGCGGCGGACGGTCTCCGGATCGCGGCTGCCCAGGGGATACCGGCGATGGCCGCTGAGGCAAAGGGAAGGAAGGCGCACGCCTGTTTCCCGCGAGGCCCGCAGCAAATCCAGTCTTTGCGCCGCGCTCCAATCCAGGCGCGACAAGCGTTCGTCGCTTTCATCCACGCTCAGCTCCACGCCATCGTACCCCGCCTCTTTCGCGGCGTTTAATTTTTCCTTCCAGCCGATATGGCCCGGCATGGCCTTTTCATAAACCGACAGTTTGTACACGCTTGCTCACGTCCCTTAATCGTTCGGGCCGTTCCAGCCCAGGATGGCCTTCAGCTGTCCCGTCAGCTCCTCCGCCATGCGGATATGGGTCTTCATGGACGGATGATCGGCGCTGCCCAGCCCTTCGCCGTCAAGCGTGTTGGCAAAGGCCATATCGAATATACGAGAATCCCCGGCGCTTCTGCGGGACTCCACCAGCGTGCGGATGCGCTCGTACAGCCTGCGCGTTTCCGGCGTGCCAGGCCCCAGGGCGCATAATATTACCGCTTTCGGATGCTTTTCCCTCACGGTGGACAGCAGCGCGTCGTACGCCCGGCCGAATGCCTCCCGCGCGCCGTCCCCCGCGCGAGAGGTATAGGAGCTGTCGTTCGTTCCCAAGTGAATAACCACCACGTCGGGCTGAAAGCGTGAAAAATCATAGGCTTTCTGTTCCAAAAAGAGCCGCCGGTGACCGGCGTAGTCGGCTTTGGGATACAAATCCTTCATCAAAAAGGCGGTGTTGGGCTGCGCCGTCTCGGTGTAGGAGGAGCATACGCCGATACCCGACCAGCAGACGCACTGTATATCCGCGCCCACAGCGCGGGCCGCACGGGCGGCGTAGGTATCGCAGCCGTTTTCCGTGCGGGTTTGAAACGGTTGTTCCGGCGTTCCCTCGTTGCCGAAGCCGCAGGTAAACGAATCCCCCAAAAAGACCAGGCGGCGGCTGGGCGCCGCGGTGGGCGTCAGGGAAGATCCCACGTTCGCCGTCAGGCGGCGGACGCCGATCGAGCTGACGGAGGCTTCCGAGCGCTTCAAAACCCGGATGGTTACCGTCTGAACCGTCCGCGACTCGAAAAGCGTCAGGGTCGCTTCTTTCTGCGCCATCCCGTAAATCTGCGCGGGCGTTTCCATATCGTTTACATACACGGACAAATAGGGCCGATTCGCCTCGTCGCGGATCGATTCGATATCAGCGGTCAGCTCCGCCCGCAGAGCCGTGCCGGTAAAGATCAGCTCAAAGCCGGCGTTGGTAAAGCTGAACCAGGTCGCCCCCGTCCCCGCGTCGTAAAACTGGCGGCCAAGCAGCCGTACGTCGCTGGCCGATAGCCCGGGCGTGGACGGGGCGGCGGGAGCCGGGGCGGTGGTTGTACTCGTCCCTTTACTGCCCGCCGCCGTTTGCGAACGGCTTGTGCCGGAGGCGGCCGTACCCCGCGGCCCTTCCGTTGGCGGCGGGGCGGCGATGGTTGGCTTCCCGGAGGGTTCCTGCCCAATGGTGGTGAGGGCGGCGGACTGCGCACAGGATACGCTTGTACCGGTCGAGGCCGCTCCGGCGGCGGGGGCCGGGGGCCGCCCGCACCCGCCAAGAGCCGCCGTCAGGCCGATAAGCAGCGCCACAGCCGTCATCCGTATGCGCATATACACGGAAGACTCCTCCTTTACCCGTGACCCTTTCCGCCGGAACGGCGGCTTAAAGGGTCACTTTTTCAAGTCAATATCCACCTGGAATTCGTTGTCGAAATTGGCGTGGGTGACCTTGACGACCTCATAGCCGATATAGGGCTGCAGGCTGTCGGGCGAAAAGCCGCGCAGGCGGGTTTTATCGGCCGTCCAGGGCTGCCCGTTCAGCATGGAGTTGACTACTTTCAAATTGCGCAGATAGACGTCTTCATTGGTGCTGTACAGGATAATGCCCGCCCAGCCCTCATCGGAAATCGCGGAGTCGACCTCATAGATGTTGCCGTCCGGATCGCGCATGAGATCGTCCGGCATATCGATGGCAAAATCCTGATAAAAGCTGACGTTGCTCCCATCCTTTTTGGCGTACCGGGCCTGGAACGTGACACTGTCCGCTTCCCGGCCCTCGGTCAAATCGTAAGCAGACAGGGTGGTCCAGCCCTCCGACTTGGAGCAATCCAGGGAAATCCGGTAATCGTGGGTGGGATCCAGAGCCTTATGGGATTCATACCACTTCTGCTGATTGGCGGCGCTCACATCGTATATGAAGTGGAAGAGAACCCATTTGCCCGAGTTCCCGTCGTATTTGAGCCCCGCGTCCATACAATTGACCCAGTACCCGCCGGTGGGATGCCAGACGTCCATTCCCAGGAACGCGTAGCCTACCAATGTCTTTTTGTCCGAACGGCGGATCATGTTGATCTCCACGTCGCTGAGGGCCACGTCCATGCTGGCGCGGTTATAGCCCTTTTTGGAATATACGGTATAGGCGGGGCCGCCCCAGTCGCCGATGCGTTCCTTATTCTTATAGGTGAGGCTGTTTATCGACTGGGTCCCCTTGGGATCCGGCAGCGTCGGACGGGGGCCCGGTTTCGTTGTAGTCGTGGGCTTCGCCGTACTGGAGGCGGCGGTCGTTTTGGCCCGCGTTGTTTTGGCCGTGACGGCGGGAGCCGTGCTTGGGGAGGGAGAACCGGCGGTGGTGGCCGCCGCGGAAGACGGGGCGGTCGTTCCTTCCGTTTCCGCGGTCTGCTGCGTCTGAACGGCGGACGTGCTGGCCGCCGTGTCGCTCACAGGCGCGCTGGAGCTTACCGCACCTTCGGAAGCGCAGCCGGTAAACAGGCATGCCGCCGCCAGCGGGAGCGTACAAAAAAGCGGGAGCCAATTTTTTCGTTTCAAATACATCACCTCATTGTATAGATTTTCAGCGATTCATATCAAAATCCAGCTGCAATTCCGTATCAAAGCTCGCCCGGCTTAGCCGGACCACGGGATACTGGATTTTCTTCTGCGTGCAGTCGGGCCATACGGCCCGGTTGGCCGTGTGTTCCTGCGTCCAGGGGCGGCCGTTCAGGGTGGCGCCGACGATACGCAGGCTTTTCATGTAGATATTTTCATCCGTATTATACAGGGTAATCTCCGGCCAATCGTTCCCGGCGGGCTCCCCGCGGGTGTTGTACTTGACATTGTCGGGGAAATCCAGGGCGTAGTCCTGGAGATAGGCGGTATTGCTTCCGTCCTTGCGCGTATACAGGGTGCGGAAGGTGGCACGGTCGTATTCCACGCCGCCCTCAGTCAAATCATAGACAATCAACGCCGCCCAATCGTCCTTAAACGAGGTATCCAGTACGATGCGATAGTCGTGTGTATCGTCCAGATATTTACCCGACATATACCATTTGTCCTGGGTGGGCGGCACCTTCAGGATATTGTGAAACAGCGTCCACTTCTGCTTGCCGTTGTGAAAGCCCAAGCCGGCGTCAAAGCAGTTCACCCATTGGCCGTTCGCGTCGTAAATATCCACGCCCAGAAAGATGTACGCGGTCAGGGGGAGCATATCCGACTCGCGGTACAGGTTGTGCCGCAGCTCGCTGAGCAGGATATCGATAGAGGCCCGGTTATAGCCAATTTTGGAATACACGCAGTAAGCCGGGCCGTCGGCGTCCCCCATCTTTCCCCCGGCGTTGTTATAGGTCAGGTTGGTGAAGGCCTGACTGCCCTTCGGCCCGGCCAGGGTGGGGCGCGGGCGGGGCTTTTCCGCTGAGGTGGTCGGTTCCGGTGAATGCTGCGTCGCCGTGGTGTTGGTCATGGTTGTATCCTCCTTCGTGGTGCGGGCGGTTTGGCCGGTTGTGGTCGTTATCCGCTTGGCCGAGGCGGTCGTTTGCACGAGGGTGGCCGCCGACGTGCCGGCGGCCGATACGCTGCAGGCGGTAGCAGCCCCCGTGGAGGACAGCGGCGCGGAAGACGGCGTTCCTTCCCTCGCGCAGCCGGCGGTCAGGCTCAGGACCAGGGAAGCAGCCGCCAGCAGCGCCCGCACGGCGATCCTTTTTTTCATCATACAGGCAACTCCCTTTCGACGGTCATCCGACAAGGCCGGTGCGTTCGATGCTTTCCGTGAAATAGCGCTGGAAAATGATATAGAGAATCAGGGGCGGCAGGATCACCAGCAGGCAGCCGGCCGGAAGCAGCACCGAAAGCTGGTAGGGATCCAGCTGCTGCCCGGCGGCGCTGTTGAGTACCATTTTCAGATTGGACAGGCGCAGCGGCAGCGTCTGATTATCCACTAGGAACATGCCCGCGTACTGGTAATCGTTCCAATACCAGACCACGGAAAAGAGCAGGACGGTGATAAGCGCGGGAAGGGCGTTGGGCAGCATAATCCGCAGGAAGGTGCGCAGAGGCCCGCATCCGTCGATGTAGGCGGCGTCCTCCAGCTCCTTGGGCAGGCCGCGATAAAACTGAATAAAGATAAAAATCAGGATGCCGGAGCGCACGCCGAACCCGCAGATTGCCGGCAGGTAAAACGCCCATACCGAATCCAGGATATTCACCGTCAGGGGCGTGCCGGTAAACAGGCCGACCAGGCGACCGATAAAGAAAAAGTCAAAATAGCTGTTCTCCAGATACTGCGGGATCAGCAGCGCTTGGGGCGGCAGAATGATCGTGAAGATCAGGATGGCAAAGCACAGCTTTTTCAGCCGGAAGCTGAAGCGCGCAAAGCCGTAGCCCACCAAGCTGTAAACGGCCACCGACAGCAGGGAGCTGACAAGGCTTATCCGCACGGACTGCCACAGGGATTCCATGTACTGCATCCCCGAAAACGCCTGACGAATATTGGCCATGGTAAAGCTCTGCGGTATCCACACCACCAGGGGATCCAGCACCTGATCGCTTGGCCGGAACGCCATGGAAAAAATATAGAGAATGGGATACAGCAGGACAAAGGAGAGGCCTGCCAGAACGGCGGCGCGGCACAGAGAGTAGACGGCTCCCCGCGCCCTTTTGCGGCGCTTGAGGACGGCGGCCTGGCGGGCGGCCGGTGCGATGGATGCTTTCATATGGGTTGACCTCCCTTCAGTTATCCCGATCGTCCGCATAAAACACCAACCGGCGCGTGCATAAAAACACCAGGCCGACAATGGCGAATATCACCAGCGAATACATAAAGACCATGGTGGAGCTGTACTCGATGTCCAGCTGCTTCATATACGATTGAATGTAGTTCATCAGCACATTGTCGTAATCGACGAAGCTGTCGATGACGCTGTAGACCAGGCACAGGAGAATCATGGGGGAAATGGAGGGGATGGTCAGCTTCCAGAAGGTATCCCAGGCGTTGGCCCCCTCTACCCGCGCCGCTTCAAAGAGGGAAGGGCTGATGGTCTGAAGGGCCGCCAGGAAAATCAAAATCTGCACGCCGGATTTCCAGGACAGGTTAAAAATATTATTGGCCGTGTCCACCAGCAGGGTGACGATTTGCTGGGGCAGCCCCAGCTCATACAGCACGTCGCTGCTCCCCCGTATGGAAAACATATTGCTGCTTTGCGCCTGCAGCAGCGTGTTCTCCCCCGAGGTGCCGCTGCCGTTGAGCACACTGAGCACCACGCCGCTGGTCACGATGACGGGGATAAAGAAGACGGCCCGCGCCACCGTGCGGCCGCGGAAGGGCTTGTTGAGCAGCACGGCCACCGCCAGGCTGAAGAACACCACCACCGGCACCTGATACAGCATGGCCCCCAAGCTGCCAGCGAGGTTCTGAATGAACTTATTGTCGGTGCGCAGGGCGCGGTCAAACTCCTTGAGGCCTACAAAATCCAGATGATAGCCGGTATCGGTCAGCACAATATCGCTCAGGGAATAGGCGACCATCTGAACCAGGGGGCGGAAGAAGTAAAAAATCACGCCGACCAGCCACAGGGCGATAAAGCCGTAGGCATAATATTGCTTTTTACGTTCATACGACAGCGGACTGCGCCGAATTTTCGTTTGCTTCACGCGGCTTGTCTCCTCTCCTTCAGATCACGGCGTAGCCCTGGGCGGAAATCGCGATCCCTTCAAAATCCATGGGTTCGTCCGCATAGTTGACCAATACCCGCACCCCGTTGGTATAGCGGGTTTCATAGGCGTCGGCCCCGATCCGGCGATGGCTGTCAATCCGCGCGCCCGCCGTCTTATCCGCCACGGCGGCATAGGCGGCGTACAGCGCGGCGACCTCCTCCTTCCACTGGGAGAACGCGCCGTAGTACAGCCCGTCCTGCGCGGTATAGGTCAGCGTTTCCGGATCGCCGCAGATAAAGCGGAAGTACAGATTGCTGCCGGTTTCCAGCGCCTTGAGCAGCGCGCGCCGACTGTCGCCGTCCTGATTGGCGGCTGGGATGGTTTTGTTCACCAGACCGTCCAAAACCAGGGAGTAAAAGGGAACGTCCCGGGTAAAGAGATCGAAGCCGGAGGAGGCCGTCGGCACCTCGGCGGCGGTATCCGTATAGGGGATCGCGTACGCGTTCGGCTCCTTGAGCGTCCAGCGCCGTCCCCCCTCCTTCAGCCGGGCGGCGGCCTGTTCGGCCACCTGCGTGCGGGTGACAAACTGCTTTTTGTCAAAGTCGGTGAAGGTGACGCCGCCGAGCGTCGCGCTGTACATATCCGCCGAGGGATACCGCTTGTCAAACGACGCGGTGAAGGGGCGGAAGGTTTTATCCCAGCGGCCCGGCTTGAGCAGATAGGACACCGGTTTGTCCCGGTCGATATACAGGGTGCTGGGCTTATAGGCGTACACCTTATTCAGCTCGCCGCCGATACGCTTTGCGGCGTCAAAATACCGGATAAAGCTTAGCGAGCTCTTTTGCACAAGCAGCGGCTCATAGGACAAGCGCAGCCGCCCCTCCCCCAGCGATTCCGCCAGCGTCCGCAGCTCCTTGGCTTTCCCCAGCTTGCCGGAGGGAACGGCCTTGGTCTGCAGGCCGCCGTGTATCTGCTGACTTGTCCAGGAGGAGTAAATCACGGTGGCGGCGGCTATATCCAGCTCCCGCACGGCCTGTTCCATATCCTCTACCGTGGTCAAGGCCTTTTCCCGGTTGACATAAAAGCCGAAAACGCTCTCCCGGCGCATCACGCCGCCCACAAATTCACAATACAGGGCCGTCGGATCCAGAGCGGAGGCCCCGCTCCCCCGCTCCCGCAGAATCGAGCGGTACTGCGCCGCCATGGCGGTATAGCCCCCACCCTCCGGCAGGAAATGATAGTCCACCTGCGCGTCGTCGATCAGGCGGTTGCCCGTCTGATACACCTGGGATTCCTTGACGGCCCCCTGGCTGCTCTCCCCAATGGTCACCAGCCCGGAGCCGATATAGGTAAAGGACGCATAGACCGTCCCCTGCCCGTTGATCATGCCCGGGGCGCTGGCCTCCAGGCTGGCGCTTTCCGCGCCGCGGGCAATCTCCGCCAGGAAGGCGCTGCCGTTGCGCTGGATACCGAACACCGGCAGGCGGATCGGCTGCTTGCGGCTGGTATCCATATCGCCCGCATAGGCGGGATCGCTGCCGTATACCGGCTGACTGTAGGTCTTGAACGCGCTCTTATCCGTTCCAAACTCCACCAAAGCGCCGCTGCCGTCCGGGATGAGGAGATAGCCGTCATCCTTGGCCGTGCCGCTTCCAAAGTAAGGGAGAACCGCGAGACCGGCCACCAGGTAGTCTCCATCCTGCTGAATGGCGGCGCTGTCCACCCGGGCGGAAAGCACCGGCCCGTCCAGCACCAGATCCAGCGGAACCGTCACCTCATTTTCCGGGAAGGTAAAGGCGAGACGCACGCCGCCCTCGATGGATTCCACGGTCAGACCCTCCCGCATGACCGAGCCGGTATAGGACACCTTCTGGGAGGTTTCATGGGTCGCGCGATCCAGCATGGTGACCAGCAGCTGCGAGTACATGACAAACCGGTTGATCCCCTTGACCGCCGGATCGTTCTTCTCTTCCGGATTGCTGCGGTAAACCTTGCCGCTTGGCCGATGGGTCAGCTGAAATTCGCCGGTCGCCGTGTCCAGCGACACCGACAGATGGTCGTTCTCAAAGGAGAGAGTTCCCTCTTCCTCCCGATAGGACACCGGCTCGGCGGCGGAGTGCTTGCCGGGCGCCGCCGCCTGCGCGGAAGTCAAGGGGATAGCGGCCATGACGGCCGCCGCTAAAATTACCGCTATACGCCGCGCGGAAATGCGATATGACATGAATATCCCCCTTATCAGACAGAGCGCAGAATGAGCTCGTTGAAAATCGTCGCAAAGAAGGCGACGAGCTGTTGAAGCAGCCCATACACCAATACCAGAATGAGGCCGCAGAACAGCATCCCCAGTACCGTCATCAGGATCGCCAGCACCGTACGGGAAACCGAAAACTGATGCGCCTCCTTGACGCCGTAAAAGAGGAGCCAGCCGCTCCACAGATACCCGATTAGCAGCAGGGCCTTGAGCAGCGCCCCCTCGTCGTAAATCGCCACATTGGAAAGCAGGACATAGGTAAACTGCGCCATCACCATGGGAACCAGCGCGTAGGCGGAGACGACGGCAATCCGGCGCAAGCCCCCCTCGCCGTCCAGCATGGAGCTGACGCCCGTGGCCGCCAGGCACCAGAGCAGGAAAATCCCCGCCGTACGGGCCACAATGAACAGAATATTGAGTTCCTGTGGGTTTTCCAGATTAAAGGTAAAGCCGGTATACTGCCGCATAAACAGCGAGGAGAAGAACCACAGCGCCACCAGGACGGCGGAAACCACCAGAGCGGAGCGGCCCGTTGAACGGCGCAGCCCGTCAAAGCCCGTGATCAGGTGGCGCATGGGATAGGTCGGGCGCTCTTCCACGGGCAGAAGAACCGGCAGCGTTTTCCCGCGCGTGACGGCGCGCCAGATTCGGCGGCGCAGAACCACCGCCGCCAGCAGCAGGGCGGCGCCCGCCAGAATGGGATAAAACCAGGCCTGCATAAAGCCGCCGCGTACCACCTTGAAGGCCTTGGAATAGTTTTCCCGATCGCCGCCGCGCCGCAGGTAAGGCATGGCCTCTTCATAGCGGCCCGCTGACATATAGGCCTTGCCGATTCCCCGGTAGGCGTTTTCATAGCTGGCGTCCAGCCGCAGCGCCTCCTGCCATGGCTCCAGGGCCAGATCGTACCGGCCCGCGGCATTCTGCCGGGTGGCCTCCAGCACCAGCCGCCCAAACCGGGTGGGCTGAAAAGCCGTCAGCGCCCCCTTATCCCCATCCAGCACCAGCAGCGAATCCCCCAGGTAGTCGATGGCGGCGGCCTGGCGGAACAGCCCCTTCTGCTCCCCGCTGCCGCCGAAGGCAAAGAGGAGGTTGGAATCCTGATCGTAAACGAAAACCCGGCCGCGCTGCTGATCGAGAGCGGCGAACACCCCGTCCTCCGACGCAGCCACGTCGATCAGCTTGGAATCGTAGGACTTCTGGCGGTAAACCAGCTTATCCCGATCCCCGTAATCCCCGCGGCCCAGGGTGTCGTACTGCATATCGGTGCGCAGAATGTTCTTGCCCACGGTGTTGAGCTTTCGGATCTCGTCCAGCGTGGAGTTGCTGCGGCTGGTGGTGGTATAAATAAACCCTTCGCCGTCTATATCGAAGGACGAATAATCCACAGGCACGTAGTTGGCTATGTAGGATCGCTGCTGCTTGGTCAGCAGCTTCTTCCAGAGCTTGTCAACCATCTGGCTCAGCGACGCTTCGACCTGATTGGCGGCGAAGAAGCCGTGAAACGCGCCGTCCGCGCTGTAGCGGAGGATACCGAGATAGCAGTTTTCCACCAGGACGTAAATGTCCTCCCTCCCGGCGTACAGCACCTTGATCGGGCGGAAATCCAGCTTTTCCAGATAGCCTTTGTTTTCTTCGCCCACTCTCGCGGGCTTTTCCAAAATACGGGAAACCGCGCCGGTCTCGTCGCATTCCAGCACCCGGCGGTTTTCCGTGTCGGCGATGAGAATGTGCGCGTTGTCCAGGACGAACAGGCCCCGGGGCCTGTTGAGGGTGAGCGTTTGTCCCTGATAGGTAAAGGCGTCTAAGAGGCGTATCGGGCGGAGCTGTTTGTCCAGCACCGCCACGCCGTTCTCCGCCAGCACATACACCCGGTCGGCCGTGCAATGGAGATCGGCCGCCGCGCCCGTCAGGCCCAGTTCGGCCACGGCCACCGTCGTCTCGGCCTCGTAGCCGTTGGCGGAGGGGGTGCTGTGTCCGTAGGAATCGTAGGTATACGGCGTATAGGGCGTAAAGGCCGCCGCGGGCATCGCCAGCGCGAGGGAGACGGCGGCCAGCAACAGGCCGCGAAATACATTTTTTTTCAAAGCGTCCCCCTCCTTATTCTTTAATGCCCGAGCTGGCCATGGTCTCGATAACATTGGACTGGGAGAGCAAAAAGACCACAATCGGCGGGATCATCAGGATGACGGCGGCCGCCGCGGCCGCGCCGGCCCGGGCCACGCCGGAGGAGGCCACTTGCTTGAGGATGGTGGGGAACATTTTGAGCTCCTCGCTGAAGATAAATTCCAACCCCTCCCGGTTCCACAGCGACTGAAAGCTGAAGATCACCAGCGTCAGCCAGGCGGGCTTGACCTGCGGCATAACGATCCGCCAGTAAAGGGTCAGCGTCCCCGCCCCGTCCACCCGGGCGGATTCCACCACCGAGTCGGGTATCTGCTCCATGAATTGCTTCATCAAAAACAGGCCCATGGGGGTGGCGACGGCCGGCAGGAGAAGCGCCCAGAAGGTGTCCAGCATCTGCAGCTTGGACAGGATGACATAGTTCGGGATAAAGGTAACCTCATAGGTAAACAAAAGGGAAACCACCACCAGATTGAACAGCAGCTTCCGGCCGTGAAATTTCAGCTTGGCCAAGGGATACGCCGCCATGGAGCAGACGACGACGTTCCCCACCGTGCCGCAGACGGTCAGCAGCAGGCTGTTGAACAGATACCGGGAGACCGGCACCCAGGTGGAGCTTGTCAAATTGAACAGCACGGCGAAATTATCCAGCGTGGGCCGCGACACCGTGAGGCGGGGCGGATACACAAACAATTCATCCACCGGCTTGATAGACTGGACAATGGAAAAGAGAAAGGGAATCGCGGTAAAAACGCCCATGGCCGCCAAAAGGACGAGCACCACCAAATTGCCCAGCCGCGAACGGCTCAGCTTGTTGCGGGTATGAAGTTTCATCAGCATGACCTCCCGATGCTTTCGCTTACGCCTGGGTATATCCCCGCAGGATTCGGCGGATAAGCTGGTTGCACAGCAGCATGGCGGCGAACAGTACCGTCGCAATGGCGGATGCGTAACCCATTTCATAGCGCTGCGTTCCATAGTCGATAATGTGGGTGATGAGCGTGCTGGCGGAATAATCGGTGCTGGGATTGCCCGCGAGCTCTATACAGATACGGCCGGCCGAAAAGGAGGCGCTAATTTGCATCACCGCGCCGAAAAGCAGCTGCGGCCCCATGGTCGGGATGGTCACATAGATGAATTCCTGCCACCGGTTGCGAATGCCGTCGATGGCCGCCGCCTCGTACAGCGAACGGTTGACCCCCTGCAGACCGGCGATAAAGGTGAGGAAGCCCGCCCCCATGCTCATCCAAAGCTGCACGATCATAATAATGGTCAGATTGGTGCCGGGATCGGACAGCCACTGCACCGGCTCGTTTATCAGCCCCAGGTTCATCAGGAAACCGTTGGCCCAGCCGTACATGTCGCCGCTGAAGATCATGCTCCATACCACATAGAGGTTACCCGCGATGTTCGGCGCGTAAAAGAGAAAGGTCATGGCGGCGCGCGGAATGGGCGACAGCTCGTTGACCAGCCAGGCCACGATCAGGCAGAGAAAATAGCTCAGCGGCCCGGTGATCAGCGCGAACAGCAGCGTATTCTTCACCACCGTGGGGAAAACGCTGTCCTCCAGCAGCAGCTTGCGATAATTGTCCAGCCAGACGAAATGCGGGGTGGACAGCATATTGAAATCCGTCAGGCTCAGCAGGATGGAACAAAGGATTGGGGCCAGGGTAAAGAGACCGTACAGGACAAAAAAGGGCAGGAGCATGGCGTATTTGTCCCGATCCCGCACGCACTCCCGCAGGAAGCTGCCGACCCGGCGCCGGCCTTTTGGCCGGTCAGGGCCTTCTATTCTGCGCATACTCCTCAAACTCCTTCAATTCGACAGGTTGGCAAGCCGTGGTCGTTCAGTCCAGGCCGAACTCGCGGCGCTTACGCGTAATTTCCAATTGGATTTCCCGGTTGTATTCCAGCAGGGCCTCCCGGTAATTCCGGTTGTAGAACACCGTGCGGCGGAACGCGTTGGTCAGGTTGCGATCCACGTAATAGCCGCCGGGCACCTGCGGCAGAAACGTCACGGTTTGCCACTGGGCGCGGATGGCCGCGGCCTCGGTTTTATTCCAGGGCAGATTGTCGAAAGCCGCGCGGTTGGCGGGATTAAAGCGGCCCGAGGGGCCAAGCAGCGCCTCCAGCTCAATGCCGACGGCCGCCTGAGCCTCCTCGCCGGAGAGCCATTTTATCAGCTGCCAGCCCGCCGCCTTGTCTTTGGCGCTGCGGAGCATGATGGTGCTCATGCCGCCCGCGATAGCGGTATTGCACACGGTGCCGTCCGACCGCGTTATGCCCGGCAGGGGCGCCATTTCCCAAAGACCGTCGATTTCCGGTGCCGCGACCTGCAGCATGGTGGCCATCGTATAGTTTTCGATGCCCATGGGCATATCGCCCAGCCGGAAGCGCTGATAAAAGCTGTACTGCACCGGCAGGCTGTAGTTTTTGTATAAATCCGTCCATTGGCGGAAGGCGTCCAGCGCCGCCTCGCTGTCAAACGCGGTGGCGTCCCGGGCTTCGGTGTAATACTGGCCGCCCCGCTGGTAAAGCAGCATGGCGAATATGGAATTGTTGGTGCTCATCTGCGTACCCTGCACGTTGGGAATGCCGACGGTCATGTTGTTCTTCTGTATCACCGACAGCACGTCGTAGAAGTCGTCCCAGGTTTTGGGCGGCTGAATGTCCAGCTGCTCAAAAATATCGGTTCTCCAGAAAAGAACCGGGAAATCCTCGGTGAATGGGACGCCGTATACGCCGCCGTTATAGGTATGCGGCAGAAAGGCGTCCGGGCTGAACGCTTTTGTAAACTCCGCAAAGCCCTCCATGCCGCTGAGATCCTGCAGCCCGCCCCGGGCCGCCAGATTGACCGAATCGCCGGTGGGAATATACGCGGCCACGTCGGGGCCGCGTCCGGAGAATATGGCGGGGGCCAGCGCCTGCTGCACCAGCTTGAGATTCACTGTCACGCCTGTTTTGGGGGTAAACTGGCTGTCCAGCACCTGCTTGAGTATCTGCGCCTGATCGCGCCCCACCGAGCCGCTGATGCTGTTCACCCAAAGCTCCACCGAGGCGCCGCCCGCCTCGACGCTGCCGATGCTGGCATAATCCCCCGTAAAGGAGCCAAGGAACGCCCGCACCCCATAGGAAACCCGCGCCGTCCAGCCGGGCCGGACCAGGATGTCCGCCGCGTCCGGCGAGGCGACGGCAAAGCAGTCCAGCTCCAGCGGCTGCTTTTTCAGCCCCGCGGCAAAATCGCTGAAGGAGCTGATATTGGTCTGAAAGCTGCTCATACGCAGCGGAATCGTCTCGGTATCCTTTAAAAAGCCCTGGATCTGCACATAGAGCGTGCGCACCGTGGCCGCATCATCCGACAGCGCGCGCGAATTGATGGCAAGCAGCAGGGATTCCACCTCATGTAGGGCGGCATTCAGCGTCTCGAGCTGCGCGGGCAGATCGGGGATTTCCTGGGCCAGCATATAATCGCGGTTGGCGTCGGGATTCTGCCCGGTAATCAGGACGATTTCCCGATACAAGGTTCCCAGGGCCCGCGCCGTCTCGTCCGCCTTGGCGATCACCTGCGTATAGCCGCCCAGGCTGGTTTCCAAACGAATGGAATTGTCCCCTTCCTTCAAATAGAACCAATAGGGCTCGTCGCCGCCCAGATAGGCGGTCTGCCATTCGTCGCTGAAGCGGAAGGGCAGCGCCTCCGCCTCCCGGAAGGGGAGCTCGCCGTTGATATACAGGCGGCGATAGACCGCCCGGCCACGGGCGCTGTTCTGCCGGTAGCGCATTTGCAGAGTGTACCAGCCGCTGCGCGGGACGGTTACCGTCCAGGAAGCGTACTGGCCGGGCTGCGCCCAGCCGCTGCCCCCGAGCGTGTTAACCTTGAGGAGAACGGGATCGCTGGGAGACACCTCCGGCCCGCTGCGATCCATATTGAGGCTGATGACCGAGCTGGAGCGTACGTCGGCGTCCTCCGCCTCTATCTGTCTGGCGAAGCCGCCGGTTTCCGCCGCACCGGCGTATTTCTCCCGGTAAGCGGTATAGGGGACCGGGTCGGGAACGTTATAAAACCGGAGAGCGCTCACCGCCACCGTGCCGGTGGAGAAGGTCAGCGTCAGCCGGTTCTCCCCGGCGGACAGAGGAAAGAGGAGCGCCCCGTACATACCGGTGGAATCCGCCACCGTGTGCGTCGTCCAGTCCTGCCGGACCACCGAGGAGGGACGAATATCGTTGCCGCGGTTATCCTTGGCGGCCACAGTCTTCTCATACTGCTTGGGCAGCAGCAGGCTGTCCGCCTGCGCGAAGGGGAGCCCCCCGCCAAGCCGCAGGGCGCATTCCACCTCGCGGATAACCCCGTCCAGCGGCCGGTAAGAAACCTCCAGACGATAAAGGCCCGCCCGCCGCGCCGTCGCCGAAAAGGTGATCGCGCTCCCGTCCGTAAAGCATACCGCCGGTTTGCCGGCGCAGTCGGACTCATAGGAGACATTCCCCGTTCGCTCCAGCGCAGCGGGGTAAAAGTCGGCGGCAGACAGAAGGATCTCCTCGATCGGTTGCTCCGTACCGGCCTGCTCGGCCAGGTAGGCGGCGTAATCGTCCGGCCGGGCCGCCGCTGCATGTTGGACGGAGCCTTCCGCCGCGGCCGGGAAACCGGCGGGAATCGCCAGCGCCAGAGCCGCGCCCAGCGCGCCCAAGCGGCGTACCCAGGCTCCTCTTTTCAACGTATTCATGGCATTTTCACGCCCTTTCCGCGCTAACCTGCCGTTCCTCAAAGCGGACGGCCAGCCCGATTTCAAAAGCCCGCTCCCAGGGGAACCAGCAATCCTCCACCACGATCCGTCCATCCTCGCCGTCCACGAGCGAGTCGGCGTACGCCTCCAGGCCTTTCCGGGCAAAATCAGCGGCCTCGCCGCGCGGCGGAATATGTCCGCCGATTTCCCCCACGGGGGGCGCAAAGCCGTCGATCACCTTATCCCGCACGACGGCGTCATACCCGACGTCCTCGATATACCGCAGCGCTAGGAAATTCCGGTGGGCCGGTCTGTCGCCGAAATACCGGTACAGCATCCCCATGGACACGGCGGTTCCCAGGGTGTTGTCGGAGGTATTCCACCCGGCGTAGCCCGCCAGCCGGAAAAGCAGCCCCTTCTGCCGGAGCAAATCCACCAGCTCCTCGTCGCCGGAGTTCACCGTGGCGCAGTCGCCGACGGCGACCGGGATCCCCCGGCCGATGCAGTAGGCGGCGTATTCCGCCAGCTCCACCGGGGTGCGGTTTACGCCGTATTGCCGGTTTGTCACGATCCGGTACTCCATGCGATCCGCCGGACAGTTTACCAGCAGAACCATGTCCGCGTCGGCCAGGGCGTACACCGGCAGACCGCCCGCCGCCAGCACCATATACTTGACCGATTCGCCTATGTAGCGATCCTCATACAGGGGCTGCACCTGTTCGGCCGCGCAGCTGTTGAAGCGGATATACACCCGCGGCTGCTCCCCCCTGTCCTCGTTGACGGCGCGGGCCAGCATGGTGCACCCGGCCTCGTCCGCGCCCGGATACAAATAGCAGCGGGTGCCGACGCGGTATTCCGCGATACGGCGGCGGATCTCCCTTTGCTCGATGCACATGTAGCCATATTCCGCCGCGTCGTCCTGCGGGATGGCCAGGAAATCAAACAGGCCGTCCCGCAGGGCTTTCAGGCACAGCAAGTTCACCCGATGATTCACGCAGCGGCGCTCCTGATAATCTCGCAGCAGCGCCTCCGGCACCTCGCCGCGCAGGCCGGACAGCTCCGCGTCCTCTTCCGGGGTCAGCCCGGCCTGCTCCGCCTTATCGGCGAGATACCCGAGGCGGAAGAGGCGATACCCCCACGGCGCCCAATAATCCGGTTCTTCCTCGTTGTTATTGCCGCGATTGCAGCGCATAATCAGCGTATAGGCATACACCTTCACCTGCGGATACCGCCGCCGGAGCGCGCAAAACCGCTCCAGCCGGGCGGCAACGGTTTCATAGCTGTCCGTATGGACGCGCGAAGGCACCAGCCCGCCGTACAGCAGGGTGTTAAGCGAGAGGATCACCGCCTTGGCGGTCGCCATCTGCTCCTCGAGAAACGCCAGCAATCGGGCGCAGTCCCCCGCCTGTTTTTTATGCGGCATAATTTCCAGCGGCGGACGAACCACCTCATACTCAGAATCCAGTGCCAGCAAATAGGGAAAGCGATAATTACACGGGCGTTCGTCTATGGGGAGAAGCACCAATTTTTTCATGCAGGTAACTGCCTTTCCGTTTGAGGATTTAGCCTTTTTTCACCATGGCGTTAAGCTCGTCGATGGATTTTTTCAGGTCGGGACCATACTTTTCCACCGTCAGGGACCAGGAGTTTCCGTAGGCCACCATCATGGCCATCAGATAGCTCGGGCTGTTGGGAATCCCCAGCCAGGAGCCAACCACCGCCTTGTCGGCGGCCGCCTCCTGATAATCCAACTCCTTATCGGTCATGGAATATTTGGTTTTCTGGGTTTCCCGGCTCTTTTTAAGCTGAGCCGTATCAATGGCGATATACCGCTGGAAGTTGATGAAGGCCATCCCCTTGTCGGTATTTTTGACGCCGCGCGGAATGCCCGTGCATGTCACCTCGCCGGACTGATGCTCCGCCTGTCCCTCCCATTTGGGGAAGGGAACCATGCCGATGGAGCCCTTATCCTTCAGGGCCTTGATCGAACGCTGCTGAGGCAGCCAGCTGCCCTCCACCAGCATGGCGCAGCGGCCCTTGGCAAACATGTTGTTGTGCTGATCGATGGGAGTCATGCACTTGTCCGCCGCGTACAAATCGTAGAGCATATTGAAGGCGTCCGCCAGGGCGGGATCGTTGATGTTGCTGGAGAAGGTGTTGCCGCTGCGTTTGACCTGCGTGGCCCCCCGCGCTACCTCGAGGCAGTTGGCCAGCGTGCCGTAGTCGGAGCCCAGGCCATACTGGGTGATTTTTTCCCCATCGCGCACGGTCAGCTCCTTAGCCAGGCTGCGCATGGCGGAAACCGTCCATTTTCCCTGATCATACAGCTTATCCGGCGTATCCATAATGCCGTTGTCCAGCATGATGGACTTGTTGTACCAGATATACCAGCCCACCCAGCGGTTGATCACGGCATAATACTGCTTATCGGTCACCTTCATACTGTCGTTGATGTCCTTGACATCCTTCCACAGCGGCGTGCTGTAGTCGATTTTGCCGCTGATGTCCTGCAGGATGCCGCTGAGCTGATAGGTGTAATAGTCGGCGTTGCGCACCACCGTCACATCCGGCGGGTTGTTGGCCATGACGCGGGAATTGAGCACCGTCTGCATCGAGGCCCAGTCGCAGTTGGTCATTTTCAGCGTCGCGCCATAGGCTTCCTTGAAGCGGGCGATGAGTTCCTTGGAGGCGTCCGTCTCCGGGCTGTCGTGGGTGAGCAGCTCCACGGTCTGCCCCTTGATGTTATAGGAGGGAAGCGACACGCTCACCACCGGCTTGGAGGTCGGCTTGGAGGAGGTGGCTTTTGTCGGCGTTTTCCCCGCCGTGGTGGTTTGGGCCGGGGAATTGGATTCCGTATTCTGCGTGGTATCGGCGGTTTCCGTGCCGCCGGTGGCGGCGCTGTCCCCCGAAACGTCGGAGCTGGAGAGCGCGGAACCGGCGCTCTCTGTCGAGGAGGGGGTGACGGGGTTCCTGCCGCAAGCCGCCATGGAGGCGCACAAAATCGCCGCCAGCAGACAGGCCAATGTTCTTTTCATATTGCTTCGCCCTTTCTATATACTGTCAATGATCGATGGCTTCCGGGCATGGATTCATCTTCTGCCGTTTCATACACGCCCGCTTCCCGCACCTTGTCGTACATAACGCGTATATTCTCAAGCGGAGTACCCGGGGAGACGTTATTGGCGTCCCGCAGGACAAAGCGCCGGGTCACGTCCTTAACGGCGCGTATGATTCTGACGGTTTCCTCGGCCACCTCTTCCCGGCTGCCGCTCAGGAGGAGACCGGCGGTGGGGCCGCCCTGTATCTGGACGGCGGGCCCCAGCTCCTGCGCCACCTTCCGGTGGTCGATGGGGTATCCCGTGTCAAAGGAAACGACGTGCAGGCGCGCCGCCATTTCCCCGAACAGGTGCGAGGCGTTCCCGCACAGATGCACCGCATGATCCCCATCCGGATGGGCCAGCGCGTCGATGAGCTGTTTGTGGCACGGCATAACCCACTCCCGGTATATGGCGGGGGACAGCATGGCGATGCTGTCGTCGGCAAAGGCCAGGGATGGCTGTATCTCCGCCTGACCCAAATACCGGCGCCACGCCTTCAGCCGCTGGATGGTCGCCTGCGTCACAAAATCCAGGAGCTGACGGGCAAAATCGGGATCCTCATAGATGTCCAGGCAAAAGCGATCCGCCCCCCGCAGGTTGCAGGCCAGGGTAAAGGGGCCGTCGGTGTACAGCACCGAGGGAACCACCGGCGCGAGGGGCGCGCCCTTATAGACAAAGCCTTTTTCCCTTATGGCGTTAAACCGTTCCGTGTATTCCCGCGCCCTCGCCATCAGCCCGGAGAAGGGATCCGGCACGCCTTTTTCAAAAAGCAGATGCTTGCGGTCGTCGTCCAGAAGCGGCGCGCAGGCGGGGCAATTCCCGTCTCGAAATACGACAGGCGCGCCCAGCCAGGCGCTTTCATACACATTCTGAAAATCCACCGTAATGGACCAGCCCTCTTCCGGGACGCCCATCTCATGATCCGCCCACATATGGTGACGGACAAAATCCTGAAATTCCAGCTGGACGTGAAACATGATTTCCGGATCGGTAAAATACTGTTCAAAGGTAATCCCCTTGGGATTATAGCGGGGATCCAGCAGCAGATACCGCGGATTGACGCCGAGGATCATGGGCATCCGCTCCGGGCGGCCGCTATAGAACGTCCGCCATATCCGCTGTACCTCTTCGTTATGCGCGCGGAAATTTCCCTCCACACCTCCCCCTCCCTTCTGTTAAAAAATCGGTGTTCCAGGGGGTGCAAAACAGTACTTTTCCCCCCCCCTGCCGAACCAGATCAGCCGCGCCGTCTTTGCCGCCGACGGTACAGCAGCGGCAGCAGCAGGCTGGCCCCCGCCGCGGCTGCCAGGGCCAGCGGCTGTACGCCGACGCCGGTGTCCGGAGCCGGGCCGTCGTCGGAGGAGACGTCCGAGGAGGGATCCGACGGCTCCTTCGAGGTGTCGGGATCCGGCTGGCCGGCGGGCGCTTCGGCCAGCACGTCGTAGAGCTTCACTTCCCACGGGTTCCTGTATTGACCCGGGAATTCAAAGATGACATACCGGGCGTCGGCGGGCAGCTTATCGACATAGAAATAGGCAAAATCATAGCGGTGTTCCGACAAGTCGCCGCTTCCCAGGTAATAGGCCGGGGCAAACTCCCATTGAAAATCGGTGATCTCGTCCCAGACCACATTGTCCGCCGAGCTGTAAATCTTCGGCATGACCTCGTCGCCGGCCTCCTCCCGCTCGGCGTTGAGTACCGAGGCCTTCGGCATCCCGTGGCTGTCCAGAGCCCACATGAGAGACATATAGTGCAGCTTGAAGGTCACACGGGAGCCCAGCGCCACTTCCCAGACAATGGCGTTATCCATGGACGCGCGGGTCGGGAACACCCGATCCAAGTCCCCATCCGGGAAGACGGTCCCGTCGTTGGCGAAAACGCCGTCCCGGGGGATTTCTTCATACACGAACTCGGCCAGGCCCTCGAAATCGTATACCAGCGAATCGTCCTCGCAGGTGTCGTGGAAGCCGGGCTTCCAGGCCGGATCGGATTCCTTGCTTCCGGCCGTGCCGCGCAGGGTGGTGACGGCGATGTCCGTCCCTTTGGCGCACACCGGGAACACAGCGCGCAGCAGGGTGTCATACCGGCGGGTTTCCTCGATGACGTACGCAACCTTATAATAGTCGCTGTCTCCCACGCGGCCCAGTACCTTCACCTGTGCCTGGGCTTCGTCCAGCTCGAACCGGTTTTGCCCGGTCAGCAGCTGCAGGCGGCTGTTTTCCTTGACGGTGGACGCATCTCCTCCCGTCAGTGTATCCTTATGCTGATAGGCGATCAGCGCCACCTTGGAACGGGAGCCGATGGCCCAGCTCAGGCTGGACGATACGTCGCCATACTGCCGGACAAGAACCGCGTCGCCGGGATCCGTCGTGCCGACGGACACCCCGTTGGGCGCCTGTACCCGGAAGTTCTCCAGCAGGGAAGGCTCCGCCTTGCTCAGATCACCGCAGTCATCAATGACCGGCAGATCAGCCAGATCGCCTTCCGCCACCGGCTCGGCATCCGCCAGGCCCGAAACGGGCAGCTCCGCCCGAATGGCCTTGATAGAGGGAATCCAGGTCCACGTGAACCCCTCTTCCGGCGCCACCTCGACCCCATTCACCGTACCCGCGTTGATATAGTTGGGGAAGCAGATGCGTACCATGCCATGACCCTCCGGCATTTTATCGATACCGTAGACCACTTTGTCGAAGGTTCGGTCGGTGTAGGCGCCGTCCACATATCCAAAGCCGGGATAGACGGCCATTTTCGCCTCCGCCTGCGTCCAGGTCTTGCCGTCGGCGGAGGTGTATACCTTAAACGCGCCCTGGGACTGGCAGGCTTCGTCCAGCGTGCCGGGCAGGATAACCCCGTCCTCATTGCGTTTCCATATGATGTCCACCAGGTAGGTTTCAATGGTGACGCGGGAGTTCAGCGGTACCTGATAGTCAACCCACAGCTCCTTCTGATCGTCCTCCGGCCAATAGGTGCGCATCACGCCCATCAGATCGTCGTCCCGGCGGAAATCCTTCAGTTCTCCCTGGCCGGGCGAGAAAATGCCCCATTCGTCGTTGAAGAAAACCACGTCGCAGCGCCCGTTGGGCCGAATAGAGGTATCCATGGGATCCGAGAACACCTCGGCGTAATCCGAAGAGTGATCGGCGGTACCCTGGCTTTTCAGTTCGGACAAATAGACGGTTTCACCGGTTTTAAAGGCTACCTTCAGATATTTGGTATAGGCGGGCGCGCTCTTGCCCCAGAAGCTGACCAGCTTCTGGCTGCCGTAGGCTCCCAGCGGCAGAACCTCATCCATTTCCAGCGGCGTCCAGTTGAACCGATCGGTGCTGGTGTAAAACGCCGGGGCCTTGTCCTGGGGCACGCCGCCGTTTTCATCCAGCAGGGTTTTGGGGTAATACAGGGCCAGCACCGGCTGCTGCCCGGCGGAGAACTCCCAGGTGAGCTCGTTGGTCAGCTTGTAAACCGCGCTGGAAAAGGACAGCACGTCGTCGTTGTCCCGGAACATCGCCTCGCCCTCGCCGCCAGGGCGAAGGGTGTATCCCGTCTTGTGCAGCACGCTGCTCAACCGGCTGACGTCCTTGAAGGAATCCACCGTGTCCAACGCGTCGAAGCGGGCGAGATTGGCCGTCTCCTCCTGCGCGGACTTGAGCTGCTGCGCCCGCATGGAGGTGAGGAACATCATCCAGGCGGAGGCTTCGTAGCCCGCCACATCCTTATAATTGGGCATTTCGATGCGTAGATAGGTGTGGCCGGCCGGCATCTCGTCCAGGCACAGGATCACCTTGTCCCAGCCGCGGATGGGATAGTTGCCGCTCGCATCCGCCGCCCCGGACGGGCCCGCATAGGCGGCGATCTTGGTGTTCTCCGCCACCGTCCAGGTCTGATTATCCGCGGAAGTAGACAGGCGGAAGAACCGATCGCCGAATTTTTCGTCCAGCGTCCCCACCTCGGGAAGGCCCTTGTCGTTCTTTTTCCATACCTCTGTGAAAATATAGCCTTCGGCCAGCACCTTGCTGCCCGCCGGAATCTGATAGGTGACATAGGAGTGGGAGTTTTCTACCGGCCAGTAGGTGGCGATGGCGTTCGTCCTGCCCTGGGCGTCGATGTCGGCTTTCTCCACCTGGCCAACGTAATCGTTATCCTTGGGGTACACGTCTTCGCTTGTCGCGATGGCCTTGCTCATCATGCTGGCGTCCGTCCCGTCGGAGAACACGTCGCCGTAAAGGGTATCGGTGCTGCCGCCGCTCTGCCGCAGCTCAGCCACGCACACGTTGCCCTCCAGGGGGAAGCGCACCTTCAGATACCGGGAGCCTTCCGGCGTTTCGTCAATCCAATGGGCGGTCAGGATCATAAAGTTGTTGTAGCAGCCCAGCCGCTGAGAGCGGCTGAGGGCGACGGGCGTCCAGTTCACCCTATCCTCACTGACAAAAAACTCCGGCATATTCTCCGGCTTCGGCACGGCCCAGTCGGTCATACCCCAGGGATAATACATAGTCAGCGCGATCTTGGCCTTGGCGCGTATTTCCCAGGTCATCTCATTTTTCAAGCCATAGACCGTGTCGTCGCTGAAAAACAGGCAGGCGTCTCTCTCGGCGAAATAGGGACTGTCATCGTCGCGGAAGGTCAGGCCCTGGCTATACTTAATGCTAAGGAATTGGCTGGCATCGTGGAGATCGTCTGCGACCTCCAGCTTGTTGAATTCTGTCCAATCGTCGGTTTCGTAGCTGGGAGGCGGATCTTCCGCCAGGGTAATCAGCGGCGCCATGACGCTTACCAGCAGCGTCAGGATCAGCAGGGGAATACCAACTCGTTTGCAGTAGGACTTCATGCCTTTTTCCTCCTTAAAGTATGATGTGAGCAACGCGATATTGCACAGCCCATTCGCTGTCTACTCCATTCGTCTTCCAGGTGAGTTTCGGCGGCGCACCCATACCAGCGCGCCCGTCCCGGCCCCGGCGGCGGCCAAGACGCCCGCCAGAACCCACCAAATCACAGCGGAGCTCGTATGTTGAGCGGCGGCGGTTGTGGCGTTACTGCCGGTGGTGGTGGGCAAACCGGTGACCGCAGAGGCGGTGGTGGGCGGCGCTTCGCTCGCCGTCGCCGCTTGCGTTGGGGAGGTGGGCGCGGTGGTAACGGCCGCGCCGCTTGTAGTCGTGGGTTGGGAGGCGGCTGTGGGCTGCGTGGTCGTGACGCGGGGCGCAGCCGTCGTTCTCTTCACCGCTTCTTCCATGGCGGCCAACCGCTTTTTCTGCTGGTCGGTGACAAGCGCGGCCTGCCGTTCGCTGAATTGGCCCAGCGTGAAGCGCAGCGCTTCCACCTCGGAGGCATAGCCGGCGTCGGGATTTGACGGCAGCGCGTCGAGGCGCGCGCTCCACTGCCGGACAATGCCGGGGTCGTACCGTTGGGAGAGGACGTCGGCAAAGGCCGCGGCCAGCTGCGCATACCCGTCATTGTTCGGGTGGACGCCGTCGCAGTACCAGTCGGCGTGTCCCTTGGTCAGCTGATTGACGTCGATGACCTCGCAGCCGGTTTGGCGGGCGGCCTCCTTTTGCAGCGGAACCACCTCGCCCGTGACCACCTCGTCGGTAATGCCGTCCAGCGCCTGCGGAACCGTGGCCGACGTGGCGACATACACCCGCGGCTTGGATTCCAGCTTCTGGTAGACCTGAATAAGCTCCACCAAGTCCGGAACATACTGCTCCTTTTTGGCCCAGTTCTGCGGCTTGGAGTCGTTGGTGCCCAGCATGATGATCACGATGTGCGGATTGCAGGTGCGGCTTTCCCGGTAGCGGCTCTGTTTCCTATAGGAAAAGTCGCCGGATTTGAGCAGCGTCGTGCCGCCAGAGCCGCAATTGTGCACCTCGTAGCGTTCGCCCAGCAGCTTCTGCAGCTGCGCAGGATAGCTGTACAGAACCGGCGACGTCGCGCCGATCCCCTCGGTGATACTGTCCCCCACACAGGCCACCACATAGCGTTCCGGCACCGCTTCGGCCGCCTGTCCGTGCCACCCGATGGTCAGTGCCACAGCGCTTATCCCGGCGGCGAACCGTTTCCACAGACCTTTCATGTCTGTTCTCCTTTCCCCGCGCCTGGCCAGGCGCTATTCGACATATCCTTCCATCCGCCGCGCGGCGGATTCCATGGCAGGCAGCTCCGAACACGGCGCGCTTAGATAAAAATAGGCGATGCTGCTGAAATCGTCGCCAACCCGTTCGTACAGGCCTATATCGTTTTCCAGATCGAAGAAGGCGCCGCCGCCGGGCTTGTATACCTGGATGCCCCGTTCCCCAAACGTCTGCCGGAGCTCCGGCGTCATAAACCCCAGCTGCTGAATGGTCAGCCGGATGTCCTTTTCAAAATACAGCGGATCGGGGATGTGGAAGCGGTAAAAGCTGGTCATCCCCTCCCGGCAGTGCAAGCACCCCTGATACCATCCGGAAAACTCCCCCATCGCCCAGGAGGTGCCGATATAGTCCTCGGATCCCGTTCCGCATAGGGTGGGATAGGTATCGTCGCCGTCGATGTAAGCCTTTACCTCGCCCTCGCCCCACCAGCCCGGTAAATCCGGGTTGGCACGTACGGTCATCGCCGTGCCGAGGTATCTGCCGTTTCCCCGCACGAGCGGGAGAATGGTGTAGTCCTCCAGCAGCTTAGTGGCGTGTTCCCGGTTATAAAAGGCATGGAAATAGAGGGTGCCCTCCGTGAACGGATCGCCCAGTGTGTAATCCACTTCATAGAACACATTCGCGATATCGTGCGCCGACTCGTTGGTGATAACCACCCGCATACCGCTTTGAAAGGGCATGGGGATAGTGCAGACGAAGCTGCGCCCTTCTGTTGTGGTAAAGGCGGCGCAGTCCACCGGAATCAGGCGGCCGGGGACATGAAGGAAAAAATCCCCCAGCGGAACCGAAACCGCCGGTTTTTCACAGCCGTCCCAAAAAATCTCGAACTTCAGTCCCTTCAGGCAATGGGGTTTGTCATAGTCCTGCACCGCCATCCATATCCGCCGCAGCACGCCGCTGCGCCCTTCCGTCTCCGCCATAACAAAGGAGCAGCCCGCGCCGAGGCCGGTGCAGGGGCAGCCCTTACGGCCCTGGCCGCGCATGGCTGCGCGGCCCTTTTCCCCCCGTGGGTTTTCACAGGTGGCCCAGCGGGTTTCAACCCCCGCCGGTTTTTGATACCAGGCGTCAATCATGCGTCTTCCTCCTGTCTGCCGATAAGGCTTCGGACAACGCCTGGGCGAAAGCCCCGGCCAGATGCGCATAGCCCTCGTCGCTTGGGTGAATGCCGTCGACCGTCCACGCCTCATGCCCCCTGGTCAGGGCGTTAATATCTATCACGCGGCAGCCTGTATGCCGGGCAGCCTCTTTCTGCAAAGGGACGATTTCCCCGCTGACCACGCCGTCGGTGATGCCGTCAATGCTTTGGAACACGACGGGCGAAGTCGCCACATAAACCTGGGGACGGGACGGCAGGCTCTGATACGTTCGGATCATCTCGGTCAATTCAGAGAGATACCACTCCTGGAAGCGCCAATTCTGCGGCTTGGAATCATTGGTGCCCAGCATGAGGATCACCGCGTCGCATGGGCAGGCAAGGCTGGCCGCATACCGCTCCTGCCGTATGTAGGGATAATCGCCTTCCGCGAGCAGGGTCATACCGCTGGCCCCATAGTTATGGACGGCGTATCCTTCGCCCAGCAGCCTTTGCAGCTGCGCCGGATAGCTGTATTGATCGGCGCGGGTCGCGCCGATTCCTTCGGTGATGCTGTCCCCCACGCAGGCCACCACAACCGGATTCGCGCCGTCTTTTATCGATTGTTCCATATCGGATTTCCTCCGTGCTCCGCGGGAATAGCCGCCGGTGCATCCCGCACATTCAACCAGGAAATATACCAGGATCCATCCCGACCACAGCTGGCAAAATCCAGCAGGCGGACGGTTTCCCCGGCGGTATTTTTAACCGCAGCGGTCAGCCAATGGTCTTTATCGCCGCTTTCCACGACTCGATTATCCAGAGCCTGCCGCTCAAAAACGCAGGCGTCGACATCCGTACCGGAAGCCCCCGTATCCAGCGCCAGCAATAGCGGCCCATGATACACGGAGGTACGGCCGCTGACTGCCCCGCCGCCCGTCCAATAGTGCGGCGACATATCCAATGAAAGGAACAGGACGTCCCCGCTTTTCCAGGCGCGTTCCATGGTATAGTACAGGCCGGAACGCACCCCGGTCTGCACCACGCCGTTGACCGAAAGCGCCGTCGCCGCCGACCAGCAGGGGATGCGGATATGCAGCGGGAACGTTTCGGGTTCGTCCAATTCCAAGGTGATAGTCACCGCGCCGTCCCGGGGATAGGCGGACTCCTCGGTCAGATGGATGCGCCGGCCGGCCGGCGTACGGGCCGCTATAGCGCAGGGACCGTAAAAGTTCAGGTACAAGCCGGTTTCATCCGAAAAAGCCGCCCATTCCGCCACCTGGGACAACCCGCGGCTGCCGTTGGCCTGGCAGCAGTTCATATCACGGGCCCCCTCGATGGTCTGCCATCTTAAGGTGACGTCGGCGCCGATGCGCTGGCCGTTCATGGGCACATCGTATGTAAAAATATAGTCGTTCTGCGTCAGGCTTCCCAACGCGGCGTTAAAAAACGACAGCTCCAGCTCATCGGCTGCGCAGGACATATGGCTCAATTTGAGATAGTCGGTGCTCAGGGCCATCCAGGCCACGGTACAACATGTCTCGATGGGCTCCAGGCGATAGGGATCCCCGACGGCCCCCTCGCTGGAGGAAAAGCCGCCGTCGTTATGTCGATCCGTGCGCACGATGCTCCGCCATATGTTTTCCAGCGCCGTGTAATACTCCGTTCTGCCGGTGGCCCGGTACAGCTCCGCCAGCGTCATGACGCCGTGCAGCGCCTCCCAGCGTTTCTTTTCCATGGCGTAAAAGTCCTTGCCGGCCAGCGCGTCCTGGAACCAGTTGCCGCAGCCTTCCTTGGACCACTCGGCCACCACGCTTTCCGCCGCAGTCAGATACGCCTGCCGCCCCGTCTCCCGGTATAAAAGGGCGAACGCATGCCCTATCGTCAGGTTCATCTCGGTCTCACCGGCGGAGGAAAAGGGGCGATCGCCCGCAATAAAGTAAGCGTATACGCTGTCCGCCGCTTTTATCGCTATATCCAGCGCCGCGGTATCCCCTGTGGCGGCATACCATTGATGCAGGCCATAGATACAGTGGTAGTGGCCCCACACATCCCAAAGCATCGCGTGCTCCCACTGAAACACGGCCATCGTGTCCTCGTGCATGGGGCCGTTAAACCGGCGTTCCTTCGGATGCGGGCCCAAATACCCGTCGTCTCCCTGCAGGGCTTTCAAACGTTCTACCAGCTCCCGTCCGGCTCTGAGAGTCTCCGAATCCCCGCTCATGCGATAGGTCAGCGCCATACCGGTCAGGATTTTCCCCGGATATTCCCCGAACCACGGGACAATGCAGCGGGGATGGGCATCTCTTTCACGAAACACCTCAAACAGAGCCGGATTGTTCTCCCACACATGATGCAGCCATACTGCCTCATTATTTTTCAGGCGATCTCCTAAATATCCAGCTATTTTAAATGAGTCGATCTGACTAATATTGGGCAATCTTTCAGTATGACCGCCGTGCGCCGCCGTTGTATACACCCTCATTCCCCCAAATCGTTTTATAGCTCTTCCTTCGCTTTTTCCGCCCAGTTCTTATATTCCGACGGGGTCATCCCCATCTGATGCCGGAAGGCCCGGCTGAACGCATGAATAGACTGATAGCCCGTCTGCTCCGACACCTCCGTAACACTCAAGCCCTGGCGGAGGCGATCGGCGGCCTGTTCAAATTTTCGCCGCATGAAATACGCCTGCAGCGATTCCCCCATGACCGCGGTAAACCGTTTGGCAATATGCGAATAACTGTATCCGAACATATCGCATAGGTCGCCGAGTTTATGAATAGAAGCGGCTTCTAGATCAATATAATTGATCACGTCGTAAACCAGCTTTTCACTGTTGTTGCGCTCGTTTTCGGCAGAATAGGCAACAAATTTTTGCTGGCTGAAGGCCCGAAAAGTATGCGTCAAAATATCGTTGATGTAGCTCTCCAACAGCAGATCCGTAAAAGCGTCGTTAATAATAACCTCATTAAACAGCCGGAGGAACGCCTCCTGTACGCCCGGCGCATTTTCCACCATAACATTCGCGTCGTTATCAAAAAGGGCTTTCAACTTACTATAAGCCGGCAATGTCAGATCCTTAAAATCAAAACCGAGATAAAAATATCGAAAGCCGGAGGCCTTATCTCCCTGCATCTCGTGAATGTCGTTGATGCGATGGATAAAGACGTTTCCTGGCTTTCCCTCATACCATTTATCCCGAACGCGAATATGTCCAAGACCGGAAGCAATAAAAGTAACTTCATAGACAAACTGACGGTGCCGCTCCACATAGTAATCGCCGATACAGCTCAAATCTCCAATTTGATACAACCAATATGGCCCAATCTGCTTCTGCAAATTTTTGTTATCAAAATGAAATCGTTTTTGGCTGGTAAGCATGCTTTTACCTCCTTGACAATTTTATTATAGACTTAACAAAGTCTAATGTATTTGATAAAACACGGACAAAAAAGTAACTATATTGACGGTCTTTTAAACCAGAAGACCTTTTGTTATAGTAAAATTGTAAAAGCCATCCCATTCAAGTTTTTCCGTGAAGAAGCTCTGTTGTCACGTCTTTTTGAACCAAAAAGCATCCCTTTGCCCTATTGCAGGAGCGGCTCTCGTATACCCCGCTGTAAGAGTTTATCCCACCGCCATTTTCGTATCTCTTTCACAAGCGCTTCGATGAGACGGTCATTCCCGTCGGAAGCAATCTGCCCATAATCATTTTAGCAGCGAACCCAAGCAAATGGACAAAGAACTACTGCAACACCAACGCGAGGAAAGGTAGACAAAACGCAAAAAAGCAAGGTTCCGCCTGAGAAATCAGGTAGAACCTTGCTTTTTGTGCTCTTTAAGCGAGCTCCGAAAGAATGAAATTGACGAGACCACATTCAGAAAGGAGAAAGCTCAAATACAGACTCAATGGATTCGATGAAAGAACTTACACATATTTTCCTCTTGTCTCGTCTTAACACGCATTTTTTTACAGCTCCTTTAATAGAGCATAAAATTGACTTCACTTATTAAAATAGTTATAATATATAATGAAACATCCTTACATGGGGCGCTTTTTCATAAATTCTCCTTCATCTGCAAAAAAGTGCCGTGCGTAATCTGCCTTGTATATCGAGAGCCGTAAATATAAGAAAATTCAAGAAGGGATGCTGGACAGCAATGAAGGAAATTATCCGCACCTTTTATTCACCCGATAAAAATGATATTCCTCCTTTTTATTTGGAAATGGCCGGGATATCCTATTGCGATGGTAGCTACTGGATGCAGCGGAAATGCAGCACCGAAACCGTTTTCGAATATGTAACTGCGGGCAGAGGCAATTTAATCGTCAATGGAGAAAGCTATGAAGCTTCCGCCGGAAATATCTGGCTGCTTCGGCAAAAAACCGAGCATTACTACCGTTCCTCCGCGGATGATCCGTGGATTAAAATTTTCTTCAATATTCGTGGCCCGTTGGCGGAACAAATCATTAACGAATACCCGATCAAAGATAAGGTCATTTTTGATGGCGTCGGATTCGAAGATGAGTTTCATGAAATGCTCCAGAATTTGAAGGATGAGTATACCCCTCAAACCGAACTTTTTAACCAGACGGCTATCTGGTTTCTCCGGATGGTTATCCGCCTATCGGACAACCTCAATTCCCAAAAGAATTCCTCGGAAATGAATCGGCTGAAGGAGTACATTTCTCTCCATCTCGACCGAATCGTTAGCAATGATGAATTGGCTAAAGTTATTTTCCGCTCAAAAGATTACTGCATCAAAAATTTTCGAAAAGCTTTCGGCGTCACTCCTTATGAATATCAAATTTCAAAAAAGATAACGACGGCCAAGAATCTGCTGCGTAACACCTATCTGTCCATCGGGGAAATCGCCTTGCGGCTTGGCTACGACGATCAACATTATTTTTCTCATTTGTTTAAAAAACGATACGGGGTTTCTCCCTCCGAATACCGCCAGTTTCATCACTAATTCTGTGCTTCTGCCTTCAGGGCATAAAACCGGAACGGAGCCTGTCCGTCCCGGTTTTTCTGCACCCTTTATTCTTCTGTAAAAAGGATTCCTGACATGGGCACAACGATTTCCTGCAGCGGCGCGGAAATAATCCCATTCTCTATCTCTTCGCCCAAACAGTTCACCACCCGATAACGACGGCCAGCCGCGCCCTTCACATACAGGGCCTTTTTGGGCGAAACGTTCACCGCTACCGTTTCCGCCGCGGTACACGCTACCACCGGATCGGTATAGACGGAAACCACCTCCCGGCGTCCAAGCCGGGCGCGGGCCTGGCTGTAATACTCCTCCGGGCTATCGGCGGAAATAGCGCCGTCCAGCAGGGTTTCCCGGTACCGCATCCAAAAATTCATATAAAATTGAAGCATCTGCTTGTGAGCCGGCGGCAGTGTTTTTATCCTGACGGATATTTGCGGAACGCCATACAGCACACTAGCGAACTGGAGGGCCGCCGCTTCCGGGCTTTCTTCCGGGCTCCACATCAGCATATCCGAATGGACGGCCGTCCTGCCGGAGGTGAGCCGCAGGTTGAGGATATCTTGGCGATTGCGCAGGGCGTCGGCGGGGCAATCGCTCACCCGTAGCATATTACCGTATTGCCGTATGGCCGGCCCTACATAGGCCTGGCGGAACTCAATGAGAATATCCGGGCGAATGGCGGTAAGTTCCCGCTTCACCTCCTGCATCAGCGTATCAACGGCCTCCTCCAGCGAGAGATAATCCCGCCGAGCGTCCGGCTTCAGGGCCTCCTCGCCAAGGGTGAAGGCGTCGATAAAATCCAGCTTCAGGCCATCCAAATCCCAATCCGCCACGGCCCTTTTATAAGTATCCGTCAGGAACTCCCGCACCTCTTTATACCGGGGATCCAGCACGCCCTCGTGTAGCATTTTATCCCGGAACTTATGGTAATTTTGCGAACGTTCACCCATAAAAGGGACGGAATACCACAGCATCACGGCCATATCCATTTCATGCAGCCTGTGGACGAGAGCCTGCATATCGGGGATTTTGGCGCGGCACAGCTGCCAGTCGCCGCAATAGTCATAACCCCGGCTGTTATCGGCAGTCTGCCAGCCGTCGTCAATAATCACCGTACGCATCCCCATGGCGCGTGACAAGGCGCACTCCTCCAGGATTTCCTCAGCGGACAGCTCCTGATGGAAGCTGTACCACAGGGAGTCCATGGGCATCCTGGCCCGCTCCGGCGACAGGGCGGGCGTATAGCCACAGGCGGTTTCCCACCAGCGAACGCTGTCCGCAACGGACTGGTCATAGGGCAGCTGACGGAAATCCAGGCGGATGATCGTCTGATATTCCGTAATCGGCGTGGTAGGCTGGGTGAAAAATTCCACCGTGCATTCCAGCTCGCCGGTTTCCTCCCGGATACCTGTGTAAATACCGACGGGGAGCCGTACCTCAGACAGGGTGACGTTCAGGCGATTTCTCCCGTCACGGGAGAGCAGGCAATGCAAAGGCATCCATTCCGCCAGGCGGGAATGGGTTTCCTGCCGACGCCAATTAACGCCGGGGCCGCGAAAGTCCCGGACAGAAGGGCTGAATACCGAATAGCAGCCGCAGCCCTGCACCATAAAATCCACCCGGATTTTTTCCGGGACAGCTTCCTCCGCCAGAACGACATGAAGGGCGGCGTACAGGATCTCCCCTTCCCATTTTTCTGAGAGGGTGCAGCTGGCGTTTCGATTTCCGCCAGACAGCTTAAATTTCATCGATTTATCTCCCCTCTACTCGCCGGTGATCCCCGAGGCTTCAATACCCTTGACAAAAAAGTTCTGCAGCAGAGCATACACTAGAACCAGCGGCGCAATCACCATAATGGTGGCCGTCATCTGATACCGCTCATTAAGACGGTTGGACGCATCGCCGAAGGTGGAGCTGAACATCTGGCTGAACTGCGCGTCAAAGGCTTTCAGCTCCAGCGGCAGGGTTTGGAAATCGTCTCCGATCAGCAGGCCGCACTGCGCCACATCGTTCCAGTACCACACCAGCGAAAACACCAGTGACAAAACGATTACAGGAACGGTCATTGGTAGGGCGATACGAAAGAAAATCCGCATATTGCCCGCTCCGTCCAGCTGCGCCGCCTCATCAAAGGCGCGGGGGTAGGCGGAAAACGCGCTCATGAAAATGAACACGAAAATTGAGCTTTTCAGCCCCTGGCCGGTCAGCGCCGGCAGGATCGTCGCCAGCGGCGAACCGACCAGCTGATAATTGTTAAACAGCACATAACGCGGGATGGTCACCACGTTGGCGGGAATGATGAAGATAATAATCAGCATCACAATCCAAAATTTCTTGGCCGGAACCGAAAAACGTGCCAGCGCATACCCGGCCAGTGCACAAGAAAATGTCTGCGCCAGCGAGCAAATCAGCGAATACCAGGCGGAGTTAAACAGGCTGATCGGATAATCCAGCACCTGCCACACCTGCTTGAAGTTGGTCAAGTCCAGATGCGTCGGCAGCCATTTGATGGTGGGATTAATCAAATCCTCCGTGGTCATCAGGGAGGTAATTATCATATAAAGAAGCGGGTACAAAAAGACAAACCCGATACCGATCAGCAGAAAATATACCGCCAGATTCGTCAGGATGTTTTTGGAATGCGCCTGCGTCCTGGCCTTCAGCCGTTTGGCGTTCATGGCTGTTTTTCCCCCTTCTCACGCAGGATCCTGTAGACGATCCCCAGAATGACCAGCACCACCAGCGCGTACAGCCAGGAAAGCGCCGCGGAATACGAATATGGCCGTTCGACATTCGTCACGTTGTTTTGAATAAGGGTGTACATGGGCGTACTGGTCATGGCGGCCAAATCCACCACCGTATACACCGCGGCGATTAAAATCATCGGGCGGAGATAGGGCAGCGTGATTTTCCAGAAGCTCTGCCAGGCGCTTGCGCCGTCGATGGAGGCGGCTTCATAGAGCGAATCGCCAATCTTCTGCAGACCGGCCAGCACAATCAGCATCTGCACGCCGGCATACCACAGGATCAGTACGATGTTGTCGAAGATATACATCAGCGGCGTGGACAGGATGGCGGGCAGATTTTCAATCACCTGATACACATAATAGGTATCGGCGCTGATGATGGCGGTCGCCTGGTTGCTGATCAGCTTTTCCATAACCGGACCGCTGATAACAACCACCGGGAAGAAGAACAGGATGCGGAAAAAGGTGCGGCCGTGAAGCGCCTTGTTGAGCAGAAGCGCGCAGATAATGGCCACCACGAGTATCATCGGCATAAACAGCACAATGAATTGCAGGGTATCCTTCAGCGCCTGCAGAAAATAGGCGTCCGCCGAGAAGATTTCCTTATACCAGCGGCCGCCGACGAAGGCGGTCTGCATGCCGTCCGGCCCGAATTCCACCGAGCAGAGGCTCAGCCAAACGGAGTAGATAAACGGAATCAACGTGAACACCAGCAGACCGATCAGCCAGGGCGACATAAACAGCGTCCCCACGAGAGAGTCCCTTGTCTTCAACGAAATCGATCGTTTCTTTTTCATGCTACTCCCCCCTCGTTCTCTGCTCAGCCGAAAACGGTACGAATCGGCCGCTTTCCGCCGGTACCGTCTCACCGCTGCCGGTGGTATAGGCCTCGCTGCCATAGTTGACATACACCGTGCCGCTCTCGTAGGTGACGGCATACACCAGCGGAGCGATCGCCGTATGGCGAACCATACGCTCCCCCTGCACCGGCTCCAGTACCTCGCAGACGGCGCCTGTCAGCTCCCGGATGATCTCCTCCCATTGCTCAAACTGCGATGAGCTCGTCGTCCATAAGGTGGTTTTGCTCAGCGCGCCGTTCGGTTCCTCCGTGAGCAGGAAGGACGGATACACGTTGTACTCCATGCATTTGAGCAAATCGGTGCGGGAATAAAAATTTTCGTTGGCATACGGCGCTATCAGACGCATATGGCCGGACAGCACCAGCTGCAGGAACGGTACCGAATCGGTTTCAAAAATGTCCTGATTGCCGGCCATCGGCGTGTCACGATACACGCCGGTATAGGGGAATAAATAGTCGTTGGGCCCATACAGCGTCAGCGGGCCGCTCTTTTCGGCCAGCGCCCGGTAGACTTCCTGCTGACGCAGAAGCATATCCGCCCGGGTGACAAACGCGTCCGCCAGATACTCGCCGTACAACAGCCCGGCGCCGTCAATCGCCATAGAATGGCCGGCCTCGGCCAGCACCGCCGCCTGCCTGCGCAGATACTCCAGCCCGGCCGTCCCCTTCACGTACCAGGTATCGCCCAAGAAGCGGTTCTTGTCGAGGCTTTCCACCTTGACGGGGTTTTGCGACATGCCGATGGCGGAATCCCGGCGGGGATTGATTTGAATATCCTTGGCCCGCAGCGGATCCATATAGAAAAGCAGCTGGCCGCCGTTCTGGTCAAGCGCTGCCGACAGCGCCTGCAGCGACGAGAAGGAGCCCCAGGCGGTTCTATCATACAGGCGGGATTTGGTGTAGCCGCTCAGGCCGCCCTTCTGCCACCCCAAAAGGGAAACCGCCATCCGCCTCAACCCGTTCCCATGCAGGCGTTCCACCGCCTGCGTCACATACTCCAACGAGCTGACGCGCTTGGTATTGTGTCCGATCAGGGCCTTTTCCGCATCGGCCACTATCACATCCAGCGCCACCTGCGGGGCGAGCCCGTTCTGGTTGCGCCCGAGCATACCTTCCCGGAGCAGAATATCGGCATACAGCGAAGCCATGCCGTTGTAGTCGGCGTTTTGCCCGTTCAGGAAATACAGCTCCAGCGACGGGTTAACCGGATTGCGCTCCTTTTGCAGGATCGGCACGCCGTCGCCCTTTTTCGAGGTCGGCTGCAGATAGGTCTGGCGGTAGAGGAACGAGGCCGTCGCCCAGTTATAATCCGTTACAAAGCCGGCCGGCGTCGCCTCGATATAGGCATACGCGGCGCCCGCCTTCACACGGCCGAACAGCGCCTGCTTGCGCACACCGTGCGTTAGTCCAAAGACCGGCATGGTCACAGTGTTCGATTCGGTCAAAAACTCCTTCGGGCGGTTGACCTCCAGATCGTTGAGTTCGGAGAGGTTGTCAATGGCCTGATCGAGTCCATACACACGGGCGGAATAGGGCCGCAGCACCTGCATCGGCTCCTGATACCGCATCAGCGCGCCGCTGCCATCGGGAATCAGCATATAGCCGTCGGTGTCCGCCGCACGTGTGCAGCCGAGGAACGGCGCAAAGTACAGCTTATGGATGAAATACGCGCCCTCCTCTCGGATGGAAGCGTCGTCAACGGAAAAGAGCAGCCGGTTCTCCCCCAAACGGACCGATACCGTCACCGCGATGTTAATTTCCTCGCCGAAATCGACCGCGCAGGTAAACCCGTCGTCCAGCCAGGTGTACCGACGGGAGGCCTCGTCCTGGCCGGCGGCGGCCTTTTTGGTCATGCCGGTCGAATCGATGCATTCCAGGCTGACCACAGAATTGCCGAACCGCGCCCAGGTCTCGTTCAAGTCCTCGGGCTCATCCTCCCGGAACGATCCCCACACATAGCCGGTCACCTTATCCAGCACGCGGATGCAGGCGTATTGTTCCCGCAGATACAAACCCAGCGTATCGTTTTCAGCCACCAGGGAAAACCCGTCCAGCGCCAGCTGCGGCAGCGCCTTGCCGCCGTCGCCTTCCATATGGGTGAACCGGTTGGACTGCAGCGATTCCTGATCGACATGGCCAATCATGGCCGTCGCGTCATTATGCCCGGCGGTCCAGCCGGAGGCGGAGCAGCCACTCAGGCACAGCGTTCCGACCAGCAGGAAAGTCCACCACCGGCGCGGACGCTTCCGCTCATCAAGCCCCTTTCCCATGATAGCCCACCTCCTTGATAATGGACAAAACGAAGTCGGTCAGCTGATCCCAGAACATATAAATCATCGACAGGGCCAGCACAATCACGCACATCAAAAACACCGTAATCAGCAGATGCCGGATAGCCGGCCAAAGGTCATACGCGTGCATTTCACGCGTGGCAATCAGCAGATTGACCACCATCCAGAGGATCAGCCCCACCATCGCCAGCTGGAATAACCGCAGCTCGCTGGTGGTCAGGACGTGAGAAATCAGGATCAGGATGGGGGCGGCCACCACAAACGGCGCCAGGATATAGGCGGTGGAGACCAGGATGTCCCGGAAGCGGGCATTGCTTTCCTTAACCTCGCCCACCAGGAAGTTGCTGAGGATAAACAGAATAAGCGGCGCCAGAAAGATCAGCGACAGAAAGAGCAGGGAGGCCTTTTGCCCGCTGTTCCCAATCAAAACAAAGCCGGAAACCGTCTGATAAGCGATAAACAGCAGATAGGCCAACGCGTAGATGACCAGAGCGGTCGAAATATGACCGGCCCCCTCGTGGCGAATCGCATAAAAGCTGTCGATCGGATGCCGCACCGTCCGCCACAGCAGCTTGGCGTCGTCCCGGAGAATATGGGGGCCGGAAGCCGCCGGCTGCCGCCTGCGCAGCAGACGGCGGCACACCATCACCGCGGCCGCCGCGACCGCCAGCCCAAGCAGCAGATACGGCAGCGCCTTGCTGAGCCATTGGTTGCGGATATGCCAGAAGGACTGCGAGTACCCCTCGCGATCGCCGGAAGCGCGGTACAGCGCCGCCGCTTCGTCGTACTGCTTCTCCTGGAACAGGCATTGCGCCATATTGTTGGTGGCAAAATAGCTGGCGCCGCCGATGGAGATGATGTCGTTCCACAGCTCGTAGCTGACCGCATAGTGCCCCAGGCTATATTCCCGCATGGCCGTGTGCACGGCTTTGGCGTAATTGCTGGGGGCCATCACATGTACCAGCCCCCGCTCCCCATCCAATACATACAGACGGCCCTGCGAATCGCTGGCAATGGCGGAGGCCGTCGCAAACACGCCGTTTTGTTCCACGGCGATGGCGCGGCCGCCGAAGGTGAACAGCAGGTGCCCGTCCATGTCGTATTCAAAGATCAGGCCGGTGGCGGTTACCGCATATATTTGCCCGTCCGTTCCGATACAGACATCCACAAAATCCTGCTCGTCCTCCATGTTGGGCGACAGCAGGTTCAGCCCGGCAACGTCATGCTTCTTTATGGCGTTCCCCTCTGCCGATTGCGTGACACTGTATAGGATTCCTTTCGTATCGATGTCCACGTTGCCGAAGGAATAGGGTACCCGGCTGAACAGCTGCGCTTTCATCTCATCGGTAAACAGTAAATCCTGCAAGTATTCCCACGCCGTTATGGGGTTGTTGTTGTATCCGAAATAGCCGAGGAACTCCCCGTTCTGATCCAATTGGATCATGCCGTCATAGGACCCGTCGGAAACCACATACAGCGTCCCGCTGCTGTTCACGGCCACCTTTGAAGGGGAATACGTCGTCTCCGTGCCAAAGGCCGCCGAATGGGGACGGTCATAGCGATGGAGCACCTCCCCTTCCGGCGAGAACTTCACAACGGCGCCAAGGCCGTTATCGGCCACATAAAGCTCGTTGTTCTGATCCACGAAAAGGCCGACCGGGGAAGACAGCGTCTCTCCCCCTATTTCCCGGCAGTCGCCGGTATCCAGCTGATAGATGAGCACCCGGGAAGCGCCGGTATCCGCCAGATACAGCCGGTTTTCCTTCACGAATAAATCCCGCGGGGATGTCATGGCGTGCTCCCTCATCAGCACACGGCTGACCAGATAGGCGTCCTGGGTGACCATCCATTCCTCGTCCTGGGATATGGTATAGGTATACGCGGTCGCGTTTCCGGCCGAAACCGGCAGCAGTGAACCCGGCAGCCACATCATCACGCCAATGGCGACAGCCGCCCGCAGCAAGATACGGCGCACTCGTCCTGTTTTCACACACCCACACTTCCTTTCCTGCGCAGCCGCATCATTTCAGACCGGAATACGCCATTGTACTCATCACACGGGATTGCATCAACGTAAACAGAATCACATTCGGAAGAAACATCAGAAGAGCCGCGGCGGCCGCCATTCCCATACCGGCCACGCCGTTCCCGGAATTGGACAGGGAATTCATATAGAAGGCAAAGGTTTTCAGCGACTCGGTATTGATAAACAGGCTGGAGGCCTCCATGCTGTTCCAGGCATTTTGAAACAGCAGAATCGCCACCGTGGCCAGCGAGGGCTTTACCAGAGGAACGACGATTTTGAATAAAATACCGTAGTCCGTCGCGCCGTCGATACGGGCGGATTCAATCAGCTCCTCCGGCAGCTGATCCACAAACTGCTTGACCAGAAATATGCCGACCGGCATGGCCAGCATGGGGACGACGTTCGCCCAGAAGGTATCCAAGAGACCGACCTGCTTGATGACCAGATAGCGGGGGATGCTGACCGCCGTGGGCACAAACATCATCGACAGTGTGTTCAGCTTGAATATCAGACTCCGCCCGTGAAACCGCTTTTTGGACAGTACGTAGGCCGCCGCCACTGAAATGAAAATGCCGGCCACCACCACGATCCCCGTGGAGACGATGCTGTTGAACAAATAAATGGACAGCGGAAACAGCGTGTTTTCCGTGGCCTCAAACAGCTTCCGGAAGTTATCCGGGGTCGGATGCGTGGTGATGAATCGCGGAGGATAGGCAAACAATTCGCCAATCGGCTTGAACGCGGTAAACACAATGTAAAGTATCGGCAAAAGCATCAACGCCAGCAGCGGCAGCAGCACCAAGTAAACCACAAGCTGCGCGGCGTCGAATTTCGACGGGTTGATCGCCATGAGGTTTTTTCTCTTTTTTGTTTTTGCCAATCCAATCACTCACCTTTCGGCATGAGGCATTCCATCGGCGCACGGGCCGATCAGTTATCTCCGAACAGCTTATAGGCCAGCTTGCTGCATAGCGAGATGATCAGAAGCAACACCACCGACAGAGCAGCCGCGTATCCCATTTCGTAGCGGATAAAGCCAAAATCGTCCACATGATTCACGATCAATGAGCCCGCATACTGCGGCGTGGGGTTGGAGCCGGACAGCTGGACGCCCAAACCGGCCGAGTTGAACGTGCCGACCAGGGCCATTACCGCGCCAAACAGCATCTGCGGACGGATGGACGGTATGGTCACATAGATGATTTCCTGAATCCGGTTGCGGATGCCATCCAGATGCGCCGCTTCATAAATTTCTTTATTCACGTTCAGCATACCGGACAGCATCGACAAAAAGCCCACGTCAAAGCTGGACCACAGGGCTACCAGAATCATAACGGGCATGAGCGTTTCCGGCGATTGCAGCCAGGTGATGGGGGTCTGAATGATGCCCAGCTGCAGCAGCAGGCTGTTCAAATAGCCTGTCCGATCACCGGAAAACAGCACGGCCCATACCGTCGAAATGGTCACGCCCGCCGTCATCGACGGCAGATAAAAGGTCACCGCCAGGATGGTGCGGGGCCCTTTGGTCAGCTGTGCGAGCAGCCACGCCATGACAAACGACAGAATGTACCGGCCAGGTCCTACAATAGCCGCATACAGGATGGTGTTGGGGAAAATCTTCTGCATAAAAACGGAGTCCTTCGTAAATATCCGAATATAGTTGCTGAGAAACACAAAATTCGGCAATTCCACTCCGTTGAAATTCGTAAACGACAGCCCAATGGCCAGAAGAATCGGCAGGATGATAAACGTGATGAACAGAATCAGGAACGGAGCCAGCAAAACCCAGTGCGAATAACGGATAAAGACATTACCTCTCCGGCCCCGCGGCGTATCCGTCCGTATCAAGGCTTTTGATACCATATGCAACCCCTTCTTTGATCAAAGTCTCCAGGAAGCCAAGCCTCGTCCAAAGAGCCCCGAGGAATCGTCCTCCTGCACCGAGAAAAAGCCTTTATCCCTTACTCTCGGAAAAGTTCCTGCCGGATAACGGCCCACTGCCGCATGTCATAGGGCTTTATCGGCTCCTCCGCGTCATTCAGATAGCCGAATTCCTGCAGCTTGAGGATCAACTCCTGCTCCACACTGACGGCGGCCTCGTTCAGCGCAATCCGCACCGGCTGCTGCCCCTGCGTCACCTTATACCAGGCGTCGCTCAGGCTGCGTTCCATCATGTAGGTCGCGGGCAGATACCGGAGGTTGACCGCGTTCTCCCATTGCTGGAGGATCACCTCGCGGTCGGCGGACGGAATCGCCAGCTGGGCGAACGCCTCCAGATTTGCGCTGTTCCAGACAAATTCCGAGCCGAACTTAGCCTGCAGGGTCTGTGCGAATTCCGCCTGCGTCTCGGTCGACATCCACCATTTGATGAAATCCCAGCCGGCTTCCTTTTTGAGGCTGCTGTCCATGATAATCGCCGAACGATCGAAGGACGGCATTTGATTGCAGAGGGTGCCCTTTTCATCGGTAAAGCCCAGCGCGGGCGCCACGCCCCATTGACCGGCAATTTCCGGCGCGGCGTACAGCAGCTGCACATAATTGGCAAACGAGCCGATGCCGAGCGGCGTTACGCCGTATCGGAAGTTGTTGTAAAAACTGGGCATGTTGTTCTGCAGGCCGTACAGCAGATACAAATCGGTCAATTCCTGGAAGGCTCGAATGCCGGTCTCGTTGTTGAAATTGACGCTTGTGCCATCCTCCGACCACAAGCTGTAATCCGGGTTCTCGCCGCTGGCAATGGCCGCCTGGAAGTAAAACGGCGCGATATAGGACAGGGATTTGGTGCCGGTCTGCGAGGACAGCGGCATATAGAAGTTCATGCCGCTGCGGCGCAGCGCCGGCATCAGCCCGGCCAGATCGCTCCACGTTCGCGGAACCTGGAGCTTCAGCTTTTCTAAAATATCCCTGCGGTACAGCAGCACGTAAAAATCCTGCGTTTCCGGCAGGCCGTAAACCCGGCCGTCGTGCAGATACGGCTCAAACGCGGAATCCAAAAACTTGCCGGTAATATACCCCGTGAAATCCGGGAAATCCGACAGCGGCGCCACGGCGTGGCGCAGCCCCAGCTGGTAGGCGCGGTCGCCCGTCACGCTCAGCGCCACATCGGGACAGGTATTCGAGGCGTTGGCCAGCAGCAGCTTCCCCTCATCCGGCATGATGGAAAACTGCACAGAGAGGGGGTTGCCATCCGCATCGACGCCCTTGTAGCGGGAATCCGCCAGCATCTGCATGGTTTCCACATAGGGAACCGAGCGGTTAACCCATACGCTCAGCGTCTGCCGATCGCCCGTCGCCGACGCGCTGTAGTTGGCCTCCCGCGACGTCAGCGCGTTGAAAAACCGCTTGACGCCGTTAATCAGATTGCTCCAGAAGCTGCCATTGGCGGCCGGAAGCTCCGTCCCCTTTTCCATCAGATAAATCCGATCGAGCGATAGGCCCTGGTTTTTCCATTTATTAATCAGCTCGACAAGCAGGTTGGTGATCGAGCCGGAGCCGACGCTGATTTCCTCGATGCGGGTCGGCATTTTCTCCGGCTTTTTGAGAATTTGCTCGATCATATCGTCCGCCAGCCGCAGATTCAGGCAGTTGGCCGGTACCTCGCCATACTGCTTCTCAAGCGTGTCGTACAGCGTCCGCAGACGGGACTGAATGTCCCGCATATGGCCGATGACGCCCGGTATGTACGTCTCAATGTCCCAAGAGCGGTTCTTATCGGCGCTGCTGCCCGCCACCTGCTGCAGACTCAGGCCAATATCCGACAGCTCCTCCATCAGCGTCTGCACATCGTCCACCAGCGTGGCCGTCTGTGAGGATTCCGCCATCATTCCCAGCGTATGCCTGCCTTTTGTCAACCACAAGGCGTCCTCCGGAATGTTGTACGCATAAGGCGAACCTGTATAGGAAAACGGCATTTCCCGGAAGCTGTCCGCGGGGATTTGCCCGTCGATTTCCAAGGTGCGATAAATCTCCTGCCCCTCCTGGCTGGACTGGGAGTAGTGGAACGCCACCTGATACCAGCCGTCCTGCGGAACCGTTATATTCCACAGCACACGCTGCCCGACCGCATTCCACGAGACCCCGTCCACCGTCGCCATCCATTTATAATACGGGCTATAGGGATACACACCGGAATTGGATTCGGCCTTGCTGCGGATAAAGGAATCCGACTTGACGGCATAATCCTCCCCTTCGACGATAACCGGCGCGCCGGTATACGCCGGGCCGTCATGCCGCGCGCGGTATTCCCCGGCGGTGAGAATTTCCGGCTGCCGCACCACGCGGAACCGATATAGATGCATCGGCTGGTTATCGCTGCACACCTGCACTGTCTGCCTGCCCGCCTTGAGGGAGAACAGAACCGGCGCTGCGTCCATGCTCGTGCTGTCCCGCACATAGTCCTCCACCGGCGTATCCAGCGTCGTCTGCAGCGAGGTCACCTCATTGCCGTAGCGATCCAGCGCGTACTCCTTCGTCTCATCCTGCCACAGACTGTACACCGCCGTTTTAACGGCCGGAAGCCCTGCCCAGACCACCGTCATTGTACTGTCCAGCACAACGTTCTGATCCGCATGGTAGGAAACGGCGACGGCGTATTCGCCGGTCTGCGGAATGTCCAGTGTCAGCGAGACGGTCTGTCCTTCCGTAAGGGCCAGTCCCTGCTCCGGCAGCTCCGCCTGCGCCACGGTATCCTCTTCCGGAACAGTCAGCCATCCGTAATAGGATGTATCCGCCTGCGTCCGTTCCGGCCGCTCCACTTCCATAGCGGCGGCATTCTGCACCGTCGGAAGCAGGAAAAACAGCGCCAGCGCTCCCGCCAGCATGCTGCGGCAGGCCGCATGTAAGCGGGAACGGCAGGACTGTCTGCTCATTGGGCATTCTCCTCTCTACATATGGACGGCCGAACGGCGTGCTCAAAACCCGCCGCGCGTCATGGTCACCGGGAATATCCGTCCGTCTTTCAAAACCATTTTATCCATGCATAAACGGCGGGCATGGGCACCGGCATCCGGTATTTCCCGCCGATGATAGACGATATAATAGCTATCGCTGTCCGGCAAATACAAGTAGCTGTTATGGCCGGGCGAGCGGGCGATTGCTTCGTCCGTTTCCAGCACAGTCCCCATGCAGGGAAACGGCCCCAGCGGCGAACGGGAAACGCCATACAGCACCGCATAGTCGTCTCCCGCCCACTGGCCGGTGGACCAGAGGAAATAATACAGCCCATCCCGCTTGATCATACAGGGGCCCTCGACATACCGCTCCGGGGTGATCTCCCGCAAATACTGGCCGTCGCCGAGCGGCTGGAAGCCATCCATCCGATCGTTCAGTATGGCTGCGTTGCAATGACCCCAGCCCCCGTAATACAGGTAAACGGTTCCGTCGTCGTCCTGGAACAGATGGGCGTCAATCGGCTGCGCGCCGTTGAGGATTTCCCCTATCAGCGGCCGTCCCAGCCACCCGCGGAACGGACCGGCAGGGGAATCCGATACGGCGATTTCAAGGCCGCCCGGCTCCTCGTCGCTGTGTATGTCGTTGGAAGCAAAAACCAAATAATACTTATCCTTATGTTGAATAACCGTGGGGGCCCAGACGGCCCGCTCGACCCATGGGAAATCCCGCATCTCCACAAGATTTTCATGCGCTGTCCAATGAATCCGATCCGTCGAGGAAAACGCGGTCAGATTTTTCTGCAATTCAAAAGGCTGCGAACAGGTTGCATAAATCCAGTACCGGCCCTCGTAAAACCGTGCCTCCGGATCGGCATAATGTCCGCCCACAATCGGATTGAACCGACAACTTTTGGCCATAGTCAGATAAACTCCTTTGGAAAATCGTATCTCTCCCGCCGTATTTCCCCATCGGTGTGTGGCCGGTGGAAAATGTGGCGGGGGGGCCCCATCACGGCACCCCCGCCACACGACGCCTATTGCTTTGTCTTTCTTCGGCTCATTCGGCGGCAGAATAGTATCGCAGCCGCCAAAGCGCCGCAGCCGGCGACCAGCGCATACACGGTGCCGGACGCAACCCCGGTATCCGGGGCGCCGGGATCGACGGGCGCGGTCGAATCATCCGGAGGTATCGGACGCTGGGGCTTGACGTTCAGCTGCGAATCGCCCGTATTGTCCTCGCCCGAGACGAAGCTGTCGCCTACCGACAGGCCGCCTCCCAGGTACAGGCAGTCAATGTCCGCCCACATGTCGACGCGGCCATCCTCCACCGGACGGAATTCGCATAGCGGGGAGGTCGCCAGCAAGGTGTTTTCCCCTTCTTGCAATTCCACCACGAACGCGAGGGTATACATATTAAATTCTCCGGGAATAAACTTCAGCTTCTGCTTTTTGCCAAAATCGTCATTCGTCACGACGGCAAGCCACGCCTCCTCCGGCAGAACCTCATCCGCACAGCCTGACCGAAAACGAAGCGCCACGCTATACAAACCAGCCTTCTTCGCGTTCAGAGTGAAGCGGACATGAGGAATCTCTTCCATAACCTCCTGCGTGAGGGTATCAAAGATTACCCGGCTCTCATCCAGCCTGTCGTAATCGGCGCCGCCCAGATATTTGCCGCCGGACATGCTCTCGCCATATTGCAGAGAGTAGTTGTAATTTTCCGAATTTTCCGCTTCGACGGTTCCGCCGAAAGGCTCCGCCGCCAATTCCTTTGGCAGCTCGATGTAGTCGAAATCCGTCCAAACACCGCCAGTCTCGAACTTGGAATCGGCGGTAAAGCCGGAAACCCGCAGGACGTTGCCGCCCGCCGTGAAGGGAACCTGCACCGTGAACACACGGTTTTGAACGCCCGCTACCGGCGCTTCGATCACCTGGCGGAAATCGCCGCATTCCACGACCATATAGGCCTTGTCGATCGGCGCCATATCTCCCGAGGACGACCAGACGCCATACCTCATGCCGATGTAGACCGCATAGGTTCCGGCCTGCTCCGCGACTATCTGATAATCGGCAAACGCCGTGCGCATACCATCGATGCCGTTTGCCTGAATATCGGCCAGCGTCTGGACATAGGTGCTGTTGGCAGCGCCAAGGCAGCCGCCACCCGAATAGTCTTCCCGGCCGGTTTGGATGGCGATTTGGTTGGGCATGGCATAAAGCTCGCTCTCATAGCGCGCCGGCTTTTCATAGGGAACCGGGGTCAGCTGGGAATCTAAATCCAGGTAATCCTGGTTGACATAGGCCCAGGCCGCGCCCGCGTCCACTATATCCTTGAGCACAGTCGTGCAAGCGATGCGGTTCAGCCCCTCTTGCAGCCTGACCCGTATTCTGCACGCGGCCATATTGGCAAATTCGACCGCCGAACCAAAGGCAAAGTCCGCTTTATAAACATTTCCTGTGCCGCCGCCATTGATAACCACCGCCGTCGGATAGAGGTCAAACGCCTTGCTGGCACCCAGGCGCACACCGACCATCACCTCATATTCGCCAGCCTCCGGTGCGCGAACCGTATATTCCGCATAGGAGGTATAAACGCTGTTCAGGCCGTTCGCGACAATATCGGCATAGGTCTGTACAAGATGGATGTCCGCGCTGCCGCCGACGGTGATACCGGTCCCCCCTTCCTCCGGGGAGCCGTAAAGATTCATATACGCGTCCGTTTCCGCTTCCATACGGGTCATTTTATTGTGGGGAACCGGGGTCAGTCGGGAATCCACGTCCAGGTAATCTTGGTTGATATAGGCCCAGGCCGCGCCCGCGTCCACCATATCCTTCAACGTGGTCGTACAGGCGATCGTGTTGAGACCCGCCTGCAGCTTGACCCGAACCCTGCAGGTGGCTGTGTTGGCGAACTCGACTGCCGGGCTAAAGGTAAAGTCGGCTTTGTATATGTTGCCCGCGCCGCCGCCGTTGACAACCACCGCCGCCTGATACCGGTCAAACTCCTTGTCCGCTCCTAGACGCACGCCCACAGCCATCCAATATTCGCCGTCCTCCGGCGCACGGACGGTATATTCCACATAGGAGGTATAGGCTTTCAGACCACTCGCGGCAATATCGGCATAGGTCTGCACCGCGTGAATATCCGCGCTGCCGCCAACGGTTACACCGGTGCCGCCCTCCACCTTCTCGCCATACCCGTTCAGGTAGGCGTCCGTTTCCGCTTCCATGCGGACAAAGTCTACGTCCTCCGGTACCTCCTCAGTCAGAGTCAGGCCATCCCACAGGAGAAAATAATACAGATCGGCCCAGCCGTTCCCCCAATCATAGCCCGCCAGGCTGGCGGCGTCCTTGGGCAGGGGCATGGTGAAAATCAGTTTGTTGTTCCCTTTTTTCAAGGGAAGCCGGATTTCCGCGTTTCCGCCCCAATTTCCTTGGAGCGTTCCCTTGGCCAGGGTGCCGTCTGCCATCACCACGCCCAGAGCCGCCTTGGCCGGATCGGCGCCGGTATTGTAGTACACGTGGATAGAATACTCGCCATCCTCCGGCGCATTTACCGCCATCTGGACATAGGGCGTGTTTTCCAGATTCCTGTCTTCCATCAGGTTGTCCAGGGAAACCTCGTTTTTCAATTCTTCAAAATTGCCATAGCCAACGCCGCTGTCTGTGCGGCTGTAGTTGTTCAGCACCAGCTTTTCCGCGTTGGCCTCCACACGGTTGGCGTGAAGGTGGGTCAGCCGCCCCTCCACATCGTCCAGGTAGTCCAGGTTCATCCATCCCCTGGCACCACCGATAAGCGCGGTGGTGATGATGCTGTTGACTCCTTCCTTCAGGCTTACCTTAAGGGAAACGGAAGCCGCCGGCGCCCAATCCCTCCCGGGGTTGAAGCAGTAGTCCGCTGCGTACACGTCGGTTCCCTTGCCGTTATTGACGATAACAGCCGTGGGATACCGCTCACTGCCGCCGCCCATCATGGCACCGACACGGATCTCGTATTCTCCAGCCGCCGGGGCGCTGACCTTATACTCCACATAGGAGGCTGCCGCCCGATCCCAGCCGTTGGCCTTGATGTCCTCCAGACTCTGGCTGCTGGTGGTGCTGCCGCCCAGCACGCGGCCAGTGCCGCCGTTCTCGCCAGGATTGAGCTTATTGTTGTAGTTGCCGTTTTCCGCCTGCAGACGGTTCACTGGCTTGGGCGTCAGACGGCCGTCCATCTCCAGATAATCCTGATTGCAATAGGCCCATTCCGCCCCCGCGTCGAGAACATCCTGGAGCATACTGGTGCAGGCGATGCGGTTGGTCCCTTGAACCAGCTGGACGGTAACCGCCACCTCTCCGTGCGCGTAAGCTGTCGCTTCATCGAAATGGAACACCGCGTCATAGGCGTTGCTGCCGTTGACCACCACCACGGCGGGATAGTCGTTGCGCGGCGCATTTGCGCCCACTACCGCTCCTACACGGAGCGTATAGGCGCCGGCAGCGGGGGCCTCTACCCGGTATTCCACATAGGAGGTTTTGGCGTCGTCCAGGCCGTTGGCCTTAATGTCCGCCGCTGTCTGGATGCTGGTGATGCTATCGCCCACGGTAGTGCCGTCGTTGTCCAGCTTGCCGTACATATTCAGCGCGGCGTCCCGCTCCGCCTCCATGCGGATCGGCGCGGGAACCGTGGCCAGACGGCTGTCAATGTCCAGGTAGTTCATATTGCAATAGGCCCAGGGCGCACCGGCATTCAGCACGTCCTTGGTGACAGTGGTACAGCGAATCGTATTGCGGCCTTTCAGAAGGCCGACCCGTACCGTACAGGCCGCTCCGTGCGTTGTAAACTCGGTGGGAGAATCAAAACGGAACTCCGCCCGATAAACATGGCCCTGTCCGCTGTCGTTGACCACCACGGCTGTGGTATAGGTCTCCAGCGCAGTACCTGCGCCCAGCATCGCACCTACCGTAACAGCATACTCGCCGTCCTCCGGCGCATACACGCTGTATTCGGCATAGGAGGTGGCCGCTTGGTTGATACCATCCTTTTCTATGTCCGCAATGGTCTGGGTAGCGTCCCTGCCACCTCCCAACTTATTGCCTTCCACGCTGTACAGGTTGGCCACAGCGTCGTTGACCGCCCACATGCGTGTAATAGAATCGGGTGTCAGACGGCCGTCAATCTCCAGATAATCCTGATTGCCATAGGCCCATCCTGCGCCGGCGTCCAGAATGTCCTTGAGTATGCCGGTGCAGGCGATCCGATTCTCTCCCTCCTGAAGACGGATGGTCACAGTGGTTTCCCCCACGGCCCAGGTATTGGCTTCATCGTAATGGAATGTAGCCGGATATACGTCGGCGCCCTTGCCGCCATTGACCACCACCGCCGCAGGATAGTCGGTCACGGCGTTTCCGGCTCCCACAACCGCGCCAATACGGACGGCATATTCCCCTTCAGCCGGGGCGTTGACTTTATACTCCACATAGGAGGTCTTGCTCTTGTCCAGACCGTCGGCCTGAATCTCCGCCAGGGTCTGGCTCACATCCACCCCCACGCTGCCGCCGACCACTTTTCCTGTGCCGCCGCTTTCAAGGTCGCGGTACAGGTTCAGCGAAGCGCTGGTTTCCGCCTCCATGCGTTTCATGGCCGGGGCGGTATCCGCCTGCAGCCAGAGCAAAGGCGTGGAAGCCAGGAGAACCGAAACCGTTGAGAGAATAGCCAGTAGATTTCTCCGTTTCATGAGTTAACATAACCCCCTTTTCCCTTTTGCTTGGTTTTCACGCATTGGCGTCCCACGTGACAGTGATAACGCTTCTGCCCGCGATCGGCACTTCCATGACCTGATCGCCCATGACGAGCTTGAATATCTTCTCGGTCTTTTCATTGTTGACCAGAACCGCGGTCATGGATCCATTGGGGTTACGGGTCACCAGATTGACCTGGTTGTACTTGGTCGCGGCGCCGGTATCGGTGGAGGTGACCACTTTAGCGCCCACGTGGATGAACTTGCTGAAGTGCGCAAACCCGAAATACTCCGCCGTATACTGGATGTTTTCTCCCGTCTCGTCGAACCGGATGATGCCGGAACAGCCGTTGTTGATGTTGTTATAGGTGGGGCCGCCCTTCAGGTTTAAAGCCAGGTTCCAGGTGATGTAGTTGCGCGCGCCGCTGCGAAGGGCGCGGACGCAGCCGCTGGCCATTTCCCGCAGCTGATTGTCAAAGGTGCCAATCGCCGTGCCGTTCTCGGTAATGTACATCGGCACATCTTCGTAATAATCGCTGACTTCCTTCATCTGCTCCGGGGTGCCGTCGTACCAGTGCCAGGCGATACCGTCAATATCGTCCTTGCACTGGGCCAGGATGGTTAAGGGAAACAAGTAATCGGCATAATTATGATCCCAGGCCCACAGCTTGCTGGTAATCCCGTTGGCATTCATGGCGGGGCGCAGGGAAAGGGAAATGAAATCGGCCATCTGATCGCCGTCCCAGATGCAGCCCGGCCAGCCGACCCGGCCCTGCGGCTCGTTCTGGATGGTCAGGGCGTAAATCGGGATGCCCGCCGCCTCATAGCCCTGGATGGTCTTAACCAGATATTGGGCGTAAACGTCGTAGCAATCCACACGCAGCATGGCGCCGGAGGAACCCTGCCACTTGTAATCGGTCTTCATCCACAGCGGAGGCGTCCAGGGGGAGAGCAGGAACTTTATGTTCTTGTTGATCGCCATGGCGTCCTTCATCAGGGGGATGATCTGCTTGTGGTCGTAGGACATGTCAAAGTGTTTCAGATCCCAGTCCTCTTCCCCTTCCGGCATGTCGTCGTACGTATAGTATTCGGTGGCAAAGTCGCTGGAGCCAACGCAGCCGCGGATCATCGACAGGCCGATACCCTTCTCCGCGTCAAAAAGCTTCTCCATGAGCATTTCACGGGTCTTCTCCGGCAGGGCGGACAGCATCTGCGCGGAGGTATCGGTCATAGCGCCGCCGAAGCCCTCGATCTCGTGCTCGGTCACATTGGCGTCAAACTCCACAACCAGACCGGTGGAAGCGTCCAGGTTTTTCTTGCTGTAGATCTTAAACGCATCATTCTGGCGCACAAAGGTCGACTTGCTATTGGACAGATAAACGCGGGCAGCATCGCTGAACTGGTACATATACTTCACCGGCTTTTTTATCGTCGTGGTGGTGGTCGTCGTGGCTGTCGATGGATTCTTAATAGGACTGCGCGACGGCTTCGATTCGGATTCCGTCGGGCTGGTTTCCTCTGAAGAAGGCTCCGTCTCTCCCGTTTCTCCACTGGTGGTTTCCGTTGTCGAGGCGGCTGTCGAGGTAGCCGCCTCCGACGGGGGGCGCTGTTCGCTGCTCGGTGATGCTGGTCCGCCATTACAGGCGGTTACGGTCGTCAGCAGCAGCACCGAAAGAACAGCCGCCAGGCATTGTCTCGCTTTCATCAGCACGAACACCCCTTTTTTGGTATGGAAAATCGGCGTTTACCCAAGGATTTACTTTTCATACGGATGGCTTTCGTAAAACTTGTCCGTGGCGCTTTTCACCTTTTTTTCGAAATTTGCCCAGGTCTTTGCTGACGCGGCATTGACCTTGGTCTCCAGTGTTTTCGCCAGAGAGGCGGGCGCGGTGCCGGAAGCGATCTGCTCGTCGACCTGTGTCTGATACTGGGTCACATTGTTCCAGAAGTTCGGGACGATTTTATTGACGTCGGCCACAAACACGTTGCTCTTATCGGCCATGACCTGTTTATACATATATTTCATACCATTGGGGTAAACCTTCGATTTGCTGTAATACGCGATAACGTCGGGATGGGCCGAGGCGGGGGTCAGGAGGTTGCGCTTTTTGGTGCTGGCGTATTGCGACTCACAATACTTAATGTACTCGATTGCGGCGTCCTTATCGTAGCTGAGGGTCTTGAGCAGCGCGTAGGCCGCATCGCGGTTGGCCTGCGTCACCGCCGTGGTCATACAGACAAAGTCCACGTGGGTCTGGATGCGCTGGTTGGTTTTGTCATCCTTGCGCGGGTAGGGATAGAAGTCCCAGTTGTGCTTCACCTCGTCATACCAGCTGGCCTGCCAGGAGTGGGTGTTCGTGAACAGCACCTTGCCGGCCTTCATCGCGTCGCCGCCGCTGCCGAATTTCTGCTCATAAGCGGTTTTCCCACCGCTGCTGGTTTTCCTCAAATCGTCGGCGACCAGGCCGGGGGTGTTTGTCAAATTTTTGCAAACCTCTTTGGCTTTTACCCACGCTCCATTTGTAAAATTAAAGGTGTTGTTTTTCATGTTGTAGCCATACAGTCCAAATCCATCGGGGAGAAGGCTGTTCATTAAGCCAATATCCAAGCCGTGAGTAGGGTCGCCGCTGTCAAAAATGTAATTGATGCCGGAATACGTGGTAGTGGTCGCCTTTTTAGCCATATCCACAAACTGAGCAATCGTCCAGTCGTAGCCCGGATCCTTCAAATTGAGCGTTTCAAATAGATCGGTATTGACGCCGATGGTGTTGAACTGTAGCCGGAAGGGCAACGCATATAGGTGATTAAAATAGGTGTAGTTTTCAATGCCCGCCTGGAACGCATACTTCTTGTCCGGATCGGCCGCATACAGCTTATCCAACGGATAGGCCAACCCCTGGCTCATGATATACGCAAAGTTTTCTGTCCCAAACAACACGACGTCCGGCAGCTTTTTGGCCGCCGACAGCTTGCTCAAATCCTGACCGATCGTGTTGGTGGCGCCTTCAACCTGTGTTTTCAAGGTCACCTGCGGATATTTCTTTTTGAACACGTTCAGCATAGCGGCCGTTTCTTTTTCCGCGTCGGCGGCGATCATCAGCGTAACGGTACCCTTTACCGTGTTGCTTCCCGGGGTGTTGTTGCCCCCGTTGTTGCTCGTGGTTCCGTTCGGTTTGTTTGTCCGGCCGCTTGAAGTGCTCGAAGTGCCCGGCGCATTGGACCCCGGTGTCTGTTCCGGCGAGGTCGTATCGCCGCCGGAGGGAGCCGCCGCGTCGCTGCTGGCACTGAAAGAACCCGGATTTGAACCGGATGAGCTCGGATCATCAATCGGATCCGGATTGCCCTTACAGCCCGTAAGCCCGCCTGTGAGCAACAGCATCGTCATCAGAAAAGCGATAACGCGGGAGGTCTTTTTTCTCAACATATTTGCTTCATCCTTGTATAATAGAGTAGTAGTTATTAAAGCCCCTCTCCAAGGGCTGTGCTACACTGTAAAGGATGCTGTGGATTGGTGGCATCATCCTACCACAAGATGGTTTCAGAAAGGTTCCAACCACAGTCCTTTACACTTTTGTTAATCAGTTAAATACCGCCAGACGGTTGATGTGGAACAAGGCTACA